>PPYE01072082.1_pt1 | contig 32856 bp, 36 predicted proteins | sample 1559881 | NCBI WGS metagenome assembly PPYE01 (sample SAMN08240022, study PRJNA423297) | Human gut metagenome, whole genome shotgun sequencing project.
ATAAAGGGTATCGTGCGCGTCCTCTCCGTAGAGTGTATATCGAAAAGAAGGACAAGAAGAAAAAGCGTCCATTGGGCATGCCGCTTCATTCTCTGGAAAGACAACGCCTACTTCAAGAAAATTGGCAAACGCCTCACTGCTCAGATGGCGGAACGTCTGGTACGGGACGGAAGAATCCGCGTGAAGGACTGCAAAAGCCAGAAAACCGGAAAGACCTACAATGCTTCTGTTCTGCTGTCCACCGAAGCAGATGGACGTCCGAAATTTCAGCTGGAATTTGAAAGCGGAGGTGGCGGGAAATGAGTGCGGAAAAGTTAGAAGCAGTTTATCTGGTAGACCGTCAGTTTTTTCTCCACCTCAAGGAAACGGAAAGCGGCTTTCAGTATGAAGCGTTCCATCGGAGCGAGAAGAAAGAAAATTACTCCGGAATGCTGACATGGGAAGACCTTCTGGAGAGTCGAATTGCCTCCCCGCTGGCAGCTGCGCGGGTAGCCGCCTGTGAAGAGATTGGACTGGAAGGCCAGGAAGTGGCGAAAGTATCCTTGCTATCCCTGCTTCCGTATCCCCGGTCAGAGATTCTACGTCGAAGCCTTCAGGAACCAGCCAGTCTTCCTTCCCACGATATTCGCTTTATCGACAGCCGGTACAAGGAACTGTTCCGCATTCCGGACGGAGGGACAATTCAGGTGGATTATCCGGATCGGCATTACGCAGCCAAATGCTGCTACATTGACGATTACCATACCCAGATTGGGAACAACGTCTACCACATTTGCCAGTTTGCAGAGATTCTGGAGCGTGGCGGCGGAACCTGCTGCCCGGAACCGGAGCTTGACCGGGATACTGCCGCGTGGCAGCTGGGAAGTCAAAACTATCTGACAGTGGAACGCAGTCCGTCAGGATGGGCGTACCATTTATACGATCAGGGATTTCATCCGGTAGCTGCCGGAGAAGTGGGCGGACCGGAAACTTCGATTCTGGAAGCCCGTGATCAGGCGATGGAACAATGCAGGCTTAGCAGCCGCAATCGAGAACTGACCAATTATGACCGGGAAGAATTTCACAGGAGGGAGTTTATGTCACAGAATAAAATTGAAAAGTGGGATGAAGTAAACGGTAATATGGGAAACAACGGCAGGCTGGAAGCTTTCCTGGATAGCGCCGGGGACAACTATGCGATTTTGCAGCTGCGCGATATTGAAGAAACACGCATGGAGCGCTTTTCATCTCTGCGGATGTTGGAACGAATGGATATGGAAGTGAATATCGACCATTATGAAGTGGTATATATCGCACCACTACCGATTCACACGAACCGCCCCGCCTTTCTGGAAAGCGTCTTTGAGAAATTTAATCTGGATCGCCCAGAAGATTTTAAGGGGCACAGCCTTTCGGTCAGCGACATTGTTGCCATCCGTGAAAATGGCGCGGTATCCTGTTATTACTGTGACAGTACCTGCTTTCAGGAACTTCCCGGACTTATCCCGGAGAATTATCTGAAAAATGCGGAAATGCAGCTTGAGGATGATTACGGTATGATCGACGGCGTTATTAATAATGGCGCAAAAGACTGTAAGGAGAAAGCGGCAAAGGATAAAGCTGAGAAGCCTTCTGTGGTGGAGCAGCTGAAAAACCAGCCACACTGTGAGGTCAGAAAGAAATCCACGATCAAATACGCGGAACAGGAGCGATGATACGAGAAAAAGAAAAGGAGCTTGGAACGATGAAGACATTTACTTCCAAAGAAATGAATCTGATGTGCCTGTATAATTCCGGCACCCGCCTGGAGCTGATCGACAATTTGACGGATATGCGGAGCTATCTGCAGGCCGACGAAACAGAGCTGCTGACACTGACCGACTGTGTGCTGGAAAAGCTGCGCCAGATGAACGATCAGGAGTTTTCGGCACTGGATTTGTACCCCGATTTTATGGACTGACAAGAAGTTAAATTCTGCCGGGATGGGAAACACTGTACCGGCTCTTTTCTGCTGTAAGGAAGGAGGCCAATATGTGGAGTAAAGCAGATTTTTATTCGGCAGTTGCAAAAGAAACTCTGGAAGGACTGACAGCCAGCTGGCAGGAATGGGCAAAGTTCCTTACCACGGCTTCCCGGCTGTATAAGTATCCGTTCATGGATCAGATGATGATTTACGCACAAAGGCCGGATGCCACCGCCTGCGCAGAATACGATTTATGGAATGACAAGATGAACCGCTACGTTCGGCGCGGGTCAAAAGGGATTGCCCTTTTAGATGAGCGCGGTGACAAGCTGCGTCTGCGCTATGTATTTGATGTGGCAGATACGGGAACAAGGGAAAATTCACGAACGCCCTGGCTGTGGACAATGGAGGATCAGCATATCGTTCCCATTATGGCTATGCTGGAACGAAACTACGGCGTTGGCGGCGTTGACCTGGGCGAACAGATTGCGGCGGCCGCCCGAACTCTGGCAGACGAGTATTGGGCAGATAATCAGAAGGACTTCTTCTACATCGTTGACGATTCCTTCTTAGAAGGGTACGATAATTACAACATCGGAATCCAGTTTAAGACAGCAGCCACCGCCAGCATCACTTATACGGTACTCAGCCGGTGCGGTTTGAATCCAGCGGAATATATGGGGCATGAGGACTTCATGCCGATCTTCGACTTCAACACCATTCCGGCAGTTATGGCACTGGGTTCCGCCGTCAGCCAATGCAGCAGGCAGATTCTCCTGCAGATCGGGGACACTATCCGGACTGCGGAGCGGGAAGCCATTGAGGAAAGGAGAAAATGGGATGAAGAACACCTTAACCTACACGAGGAACGGGGATTACCTGATTCCGAACCTGAAACTGGACGAGCAGCCGGAGAAGCCCCTGGGCAAATATGGACGGATGCGCCGGGCATATCTGAAGGAGAACCGCCCGCTTCTGTACAATCAGTTCCTGCTGAACGGGACGCTGTATCCGCACCTGTTGGAGATCGAGGAGACGGCAAACCAGAGGTTGGAGCTGATAATGAACCAGCTTCTGGAGAAAGACCCGGCTCCGGACAAGAAGCAGAGCGCGATGGCGTGGGTACAGCACATGAACGCACTGAAAGCCCAGGCCGAGGAAGTGATTTTGACGGAGCTTATCAACAGCTAAGTTTTACTTTTCCAGAAGAAGCCCCCACCGCTAAACAGTCCACGAAAGGATCGAGCGAACCATCGCCCGGTCCTTTTTCTGTGTCTGAAAATCAGGATAACAAAAAGGACGCAGAAAACGCCGCCTCCGAAGAAACAGCGGAACAACAGAAAGTTCCTGACCTGAGCCAGTACCCGATTACCCGCCGTGGTGATGATATTACCATCGGAACCGGCAATGCCACTCATGTGGTAGACATTACGGTGTCGGAAGAAGAATATGAAGCAATCAAACAGGCCATCCCGGAAGAACCGGCATACAATCCCGCTTCGCCGCCGTATCACATGGGAGATACCGTTTACCTGGATAATCAGGAATATCGGATTACTGAACTGCGGGACAATACAGTGCAGCTCCTTCCCAATGGGGTGGCTTATCCCGTATTCCGTGCGGAAAGGCGGGAACGGTTCGAGGGACTGCTTCGGCAGGACAGCCGCAACGGCGCTGTAACGGAGTATCTTGCCCCCAATCCGTCCAATGTCGATCAGGATTTGCTGGAGGTGCTGGCTTCTGGTCTGCCCTCTGCGCAGGATAAAGAGTATATTTCTGGCTGGCTGCGGGATGGGGAAGGCAATACCCGGATTGCACAGCGGCTTTCAGAACTGTTTGCAAACCGGGCAGAAACTATGGAGCTGGCTACCGGGGACACGGCAGATTTTCGCACCTACACCACTGGTATCGAAGTGGAGATTCTGGACAGTGAAGAACGCAGGCTGGCTGCGCTGGGCGGCAGCTGGAGCGACATGGCTCCCATTCTTCGCGGACTGTATATCCATGAGCAGGAAGGCTTTTATCAGAACCCGGAAAATTACCGGCAAAAGCAGACGGTACTTGAGGGACAGCCGTCCTACCAGGTAGGCGATTCTGTCTTCCTGCCTGCGCCCGATCAGCCTATCAGCGGCACTCTTGGTTACGTTGGCGACACCACTGTGCGGATTGATACCGGCCCATATTCCTGGAGTAACAAGGTTATGGGGCGCAGTCAGTTTGAAGAACTTCTCCGTCAGGATGAGCGAAACGCCAGACTGTTTGTGCAGGAAGAAAAAGAATCAGATACACCAGAATTACCGGAACTGACAACGGAGCCGGAAACCATTTATTCTGCCGAACAAAACGAACTGCCTTATGATATTGTAGTGGAACGGCTACGCGTAAACGAGGCGGAACGTCCGGAACCGGAGACTGTTGCTGCAAACTTTTGCATTACCGATGAACACCTGGGTGAAGGTGGGCCGAAGCAGAAATTCCGCGCCAACATCATGGCAATCCAGCTTCTGAAAAAATGTGAGGAAGAAAACCGCCCGGCTACGCCGGATGAGCAGAAAATCCTTTCCGGGTATGTCGGCTGGGGCGGCCTTGCAGATGCTTTTGATGAGCACAAAGGTAACTGGGCAACGGAATACCTGGAGCTGAAAACTGTTCTGACACCGGAGGAATATGCGGCTGCCAGGGCTTCTACCTTGAATGCACATTACACCAGCCCCACGGTGATCCATGCGATCTACAATGCCGTGGAGCAGATGGGTTTCCGTCAGGGCAATATTCTGGAGCCGTCCATGGGCGTAGGAAACTTCTTCGGTCTTCTGCCGGAGAGTATGCAGCAGAGCCGTCTTTACGGTGTGGAGCTGGACAGCATTTCCGGGCGTATTGCAAAAAAGCTGTATCCCAATGCAGAGATCACTGTTGCCGGATTTGAAACCACTGACCGTCGTGATTTTTATGATTTGGCGGTTGGTAATGTCCCCTTTGGCGATTATAAGGTCAATGATAAACCTTACAATAAGCTGGGCTTTTCCATTCACAACTATTTCTTTGCCAAAGCGTTGGATCAGGTGCGTCCGGGAGGTGTGGTTGCTTTTGTGACCAGCCGTTATACCATGGACGCCAAAAGCCCGGAGGTGCGCAAATATCTGGCACAGCGGGCGGAACTCTTAGGGGCAATCCGCCTGCCGAACAATGCGTTCCGTGCCAATGCCGGTACGGATGTGGTATCGGATATTCTGTTCCTGCAAAAACGGGAACACCCCATTGATTTGGATGCGGACTGGATTCACCTTGGACGCAACGAGGACGGGCTGACCTTAAACAGCTACTTTGTGGAGCATCCAGAGATGGTATTGGGACGGCTTTCCACCGAAAGCACTCAGTATGGCAAAGAGGAATGTACGGTGCTGCCCATTGACGGCGCTGATTTAAGCCAACAGCTGAAAGAAGCGATTTCCCATATTCACGGGGAATACGTGGCTCAGGAACGGGAAAATCCGGAACTGGAGGACAATGCCTCTGTACTGCCTGCAGATCCGACGGTAAAAAACTTTTCCTACACGGTGGTAGACGGCGAAGTGTATTTCCGGGAAAATTCCATTATGTCGCCGGTTGACTTAAACGATACCGCAAAAGGCCGGGTCAAAGGCATGGTGGAGCTGCGTCAGATCGTCAATGACCTGATTGAGTACCAGCTGGAAGACTATCCACAGGAAACTATCGAGGCCAAACAGCAGGAACTAAATACCGCCTACGATGCCTTTACCCAAAAGTATGGGTTGATTAACAGCCGTGGCAACGAGAAGGCATTTTCAGAGGATTCTTCCTACTATCTGCTCTGCTCGCTGGAGAATATTGATGAAGATGGAAATCTGGAAAGCAAAGCCGATATTTTCACCAAACGCACCATCCGTCCGGAACGTCATGTGACCCATGTGGATACGCCCAGCGAAGCACTGGCGGTTTCCATCGGAGAACGTGGCAAGGTAGACATTCCGTTTATGGCAGAACTGCTGGGGAAAGCGGATGATTTCGAGGCCGTCACCGGCGAGTTGACTGGCGTGATTTTCCGTGATCCCATGGCACCGGAAGCGCCGGAACTTAGCTGGCAGACTGCGGATGAATATCTGTCTGGTAATGTGCGCGATAAGCTGCGGATTGCACGGCTTGCCGCACAAACCGATCCACAGTACACGGTTAATGTGGCTGCGCTGGAAAAAGCCCAGCCCAAAGACCTGGAAGCCTCGGAGATTGAGGTGCGCCTGGGCGCTACCTGGATTGATCCAAAGTATATCCAGCAGTTTATGGAGGAAACTTTTGAGACACCCTTCTATCTCCGCCGTGCCATTGAAGTGAAATTTTCCTCGATTACGGCAGAATGGCAGATTTCCGGTAAAAGCAGTACCGGGAGGCATGATGTGGCGGCCTATGTGACATATGGTACAGATCGGGCGAACGCCTATAAGATTCTGGAGGATACTCTGAATCTGAAAGACGCCCGGATTTACGATACCATTGAAGATGCGGAGGGTAATAAAAAACGTGTCCTCAACAAAAAGGAAACTACCCTCGCTCAACAGAAACAGCAGGCAATCAAGGACGCTTTCCGGGACTGGATCTGGCGTGACCCGAAACGCAGGGAGACATTGGTGGCAAAGTATAATGAACTGTTCAACAGCACCCGTCCCCGCGAATATGACGGCAGCCACATTCATTTTGTCGGCATGAACCCGGACATTAAGCTGCGGCCGCATCAGCGGAATGCCATCGCTCATGTGCTGTATGGCGGCAATACACTGTTGGCACATGAGGTAGGAGCCGGGAAAACCTTTGAAATGGCCGCTTCTGCAATGGAAAGCAAACGGCTGGGACTGTGCCAGAAGTCGATGTTTGTGGTTCCCAATCATCTGACTCAGCAGTGGGCGAATGAATTTCTGCGGCTTTACCCCAGCGCGAAACTTCTGGTGACAACGAAAAAAGATTTTGAAACAGCAAAACGGAAGAAATTCTGTGCTCGCATTGCTTCCGGGGATTATGATGCGGTCATTATCGGCCACAGTCAGTTCGAGAAAATTCCCATCTCAGCGGAGCGGCAGGAGCGGCTCTTACAGGAACAGATTGATGATGTAACCGAAGCGCTGGACGAGCTGAAACGAAGCCGGGGCGAGAATTTTACCATCAAGCAGATGGAGAAGACCCGGAAGTCTCTCCAGGCAAGATTGGATAAACTGCTGAACACAGATCGGAAGGATGATGTGATTACCTTTGAGCAGCTTGGCGTAGACCGGCTGTTTGTGGACGAGAGCCAGGCATACAAAAACCTGTTCTTATACACAAAAATGCGAAATGTGGCAGGGTTATCCACATCGGAAGCCCAGCGAAGCAGCGATATGTTTATGAAATGCCGGTATCTGGATGAAGTTACCGGCGGGCGCGGCGTAGTATTTGCCAGCGGCACGCCCGTCTCCAACAGTATGACGGAATTGTACACCGTCATGCGCTACCTCCAGTACAACACCTTACAGCAAAAGGGTCTCACTCACTTTGACTGCTGGGCGTCCACCTTCGGGGAAAGTACTACGGCGATTGAATTGGCTCCGGAAGGAACTGGATACCGGGCAAGAACCAGGTTTGCAAAATTTTTCAATCTTCCGGAACTGATGAACCTTTTTAAAGAGGTCGCGGATATAAAAACCAGTGACCAGCTGAATCTGCCGGTGCCGGAAGCAAAGTTTGAGACGGTTGTGGTGCAGCCCTCGGAGATTCAGAAAGAAATGGTTGCGGCGCTCTCAGAACGGGCGGCTGCTGTCCACAGCGGGCAGGTTGATCCGTCCCAGGACAATATGCTCAAAATTACTTCGGATGGCAGGAAAATCGGGCTTGACCAGCGTTTGATGAATCCGCTCCTGCCAGACGATCCGAACAGCAAACTCAATGCCTGTGTGGGAAATGTGTTCCGGATATGGGAGGAAGGAAAGGAAAGCCGTCTGACGCAGCTCCTGTTCTGTGATATGAGCACCCCAAAAGATGACGGTACGTTTAATGTCTATGACGACATCAAGGCGAAGCTGATCGCACGGGGCGTTCCTGCAGAAGAAATTGCTTTTATCCATGACGCGGACAACGAGGTAAAGAAAAAAGAGCTTTTTGCCAAAGTGCGCACGGGTCAGGTGCGGGTGTTGCTCGGCTCCACGCAGAAGATGGGGGCTGGCACCAACTGCCAGGACTTACTTGTGGCTGTCCATCACCTGGATGTGGGCTGGCGTCCTTCCGATATGACACAGAGAAATGGGCGTATCATCCGTCAGGGCAACCGAAACAAAGAGGTGCAGATCTACCAGTATGTGACGGAAAGCACTTTTGACGCTTACCTTTACCAGACGCTGGAGAACAAGCAGAAATTTATTTCACAGATTATGACCAGCAAATCGCCGGTGCGAGCCTGTGACGATGTGGATGAGCAGGCACTCAGCTATGCGGAGATCAAAGCACTGTGCGCCGGTGACAGCCGGATCAAGGAAAAGATGGATTTGGATATTGATGTGGCGCGTCTGAAAGTGCTGAAATCTGACCATCAGAGCCAGCAGTACCGGCTGGAAGACCGCCTGTTAAAGTATTTCCCAGCAGAGATGGAAAAACAGCGCGGTTTTATTCAGGGATTTGAAGCCGATATGCAGACCGTGACAGCACATCCTCTTCCGAAAGAGGGATTTGTCGGCGCGGAGATTCAGGGACGCACATTCTCTGAAAAGGAATTGGCAGGTGAGGCGATTCTAGCAGCCTGCAAGAGTTATACTGGCATGGAGCCGGTGGCGCTGGGAACGTACCGTGGTTTTTCCATGGAACTTTCGTACAACAGCCTCAGCCAGGAATACGAGATCGCGCTGAAAGGCTCTATGACCCATACGGTTACGTTGGGAACAGATGCCAGAGGAAATTTCACTCGTATGGATAATACGCTCGCCGGTTTGGAGGGCCGTAAAGAAAAGGCGCAGGTACAGCTGGAAAACCTGCACAATCAGCAGGAAGCGGCGAAGGCAGAGCTTGGCAAGCCCTTCCCCCAGGAAGCAGAATTGGCTGAGAAGAGCACACGGCTGGCTGAACTGGACGCCGCCCTCAATATGGACGATCACGGCATGGAGGAAGAAGTAACAGAGCCGGAAGGCCGTTCTTCTGTATTGGCAGATTTGAAAGCAAAGGCAGCGATGGTCTGTGAAACTCCAAAACGGCATATGGAACGGGAAGAGGTACGGTAATGGAAAAACTGAATAATACGATTATCCTGCGGGTTTCAAAGGCAGACCGTGAGCGTATCCGGGCAAAAATGGACGAGCTGGGCGTAATGAATATGAGTGCCTACATCCGTAAAATGGCACTGGATGGCTACTGTGTGAAGCTGGATTTGCAAGACTTGAAAGAACTGATCCGGCTGCTGCGCATCTGCAGCAATAATCTGAATCAGTATGCAAAAAAGGCGAATGAAACCGGGAGTATTTACCTGGCTGACATTCAGGATTTACAGGTGCGGCTGGATGATTTGTGGCAGGCGACAAAGGAGCTGCTGGTACGACTGGCCAGTATCTCCTAAATCTGTTATAGCAGGTGTTTGGCGTGAGCGAAACGCCTGCAACATAGTTTTCAGAACTTCACTTATGGTTTAGATAGACTTATTCACGGATTTTCAGTATACTTCTTTTATAGGGTTAACAAGCAAACTGAGGTTCAGAGGAAGCAGATATGATTGAAGTATTATTTGGAGAAAGTGAAGCGGCTTCCATGAAAGCCGCAAAAAGTATGAAGATAGTTGGTTATGTAAATGGGCCAACGTCGGTATTGGTGACAGGAAAAGAGACACCGCCGGAGAGAACCTTCGCCGGATGGGTGGAAGGAACATCAGAAGACGTAGTCTGCCTTGGCTTCATGCTGGATATTGGTAATATCAAGGAGCCTATAGACAGTCCATATCGGAAAAATCTCATCTATTCCATGTATGCACAAAATCAGTATGTTAAAAATCCAGAAATAGATCAGGAATTGAAGCTGACAGGTGAAGTTTATTTGAATGAATTGTTGCGCTTAAAAGAATATCTGGAAAATGGGGAAACAATCCGAGTCTGGTACAGCGATACACCATATTCCATATGTGGTTTTTACAGTCTGTGTCAGATACTGCAAAAGTATAAAAATGAGATTCATATCGTAAAACTTCCGGAATATATGGTAAGAAAAACAAGTATTATTTCTTACAGAAACTGGGGCGAAGTTTCGGCGGAGGAATTTGCAGAATTCCTCACCTATGAAAGTGTGCTGACCAAAGAAGAAGTGAGGATGTATGCACAGTTATGGACAGAATTAACAGAGGATAACAGTCCTCTCAGAGCAATGATAAATGGAAAAGTTACCGGCGTTTCAGAAGACTTTTATGATTTTTTGATATGGAAAAGACTTACACGTAAACCAATCAAAGAGGCAAGATTAATAGGCGATATTCTCGGTTGTTTTCAGATCGGTATGGGTGACTGGTGGTTCGCCAGACGGATCGAACATTTTATACAGCAGGATAAAATCAAAGTTATAAACGATTCCGAAAATAAATATGCGAGAGTGATCTGCATAGCAGATACTATATCTGTTTGATAACTTCCTGTGTGTATTGATGCGATAAGCCATCGCTGCTTCTTTTTTCGCGTTCCAAAATCAACCAAATGACATCCTTGCCTGAGCCAACACGAATAACTATAATACAAGTAGAAAGGCGGTGAGTAAAGTGATGAAGCTTATGAAACTCCCCTTTAAGCTACTGGCACTTCCCATCATTCTGATTTTGATGGCAGCGGCTCTTTTGGTAAAACTCGTAACTAACCTGTCAGCTTATGTAATGGGGCCTCTGATGTTGTTTATACTCGGATGCGGAATTTACTCAGCTGTACAGCAAATGTGGACTTCGGTGGCAATTCTGGTCGTTCTGGAAATTCTATGTGTAGCCGCTATGTTCTTTGCCGTAGTGCTCGAAACCGCACTGGACGGTATGAAGGATTCCCTTATGGGTTTTGTACATTCATAATAGAATAAAATGTTTTGGGCAGGCTGCTCCGCAAGAAATAAGCGGAACGGCCTGCCTCCTTTTTTGCTGTGGAGAGGACGGTGAACTATGGCGGCAACAAGACTGATTGCATTGCATATCAACAAAGGGAAAACCATTGCACAGTGCCTGCGCGACCGGACTGATTATGCTCAGAATCCGGGAAAGACGGAAAAAGGCGAACTGGTGAGCGGATATGAATGTGATCCCATGACGGCTGACGAGGAATTTCTTCTGGCTAAGCGACAATATCTCCACATCACCGGCAGGCGGCAGCAAAATGATGTGATTGCCTATCAGATTCGTCAGTCCTTCAAACCGGGTGAGATTACACCGGAGGAAGCCAACCGGGCTGGCTATGAACTGGGGCTGCGGTTCACCAAAGGAAAACACGCTTTTTTGGTAGCAACTCACACAGACCGTGCCCACATCCATAATCATATCGTTTTCAATTCCACTTCGCTGGACTGCAAGCGTAAATTTCGTGACTTCCATAACTCCGGCCTTGCTCTTCAGAAGGTCAGCGACATCATTTGTGTGGAGCATGGGCTGTCTATTATTGAGAAGAAACCATACAAAGAGCGTGTCAAACGAACCACTTATCCGAAGCGGCACTGCTTTCGTGATGAAATCCGGCAGGCTATCGATCAGGCGCTTCTAAAGAAACCAAAGGATTTTGAAGAATTTCTCCGGCTTCTGGAACAGGACGGCTATACCTGCAAGCGCGGCAAACACACGGCGCTCTGGAAGGAAGGACAGGATCGTTTTCTGCGTTTCCGCTCTTTGGGAGATGGATACACAGAGGAAGAAATCCGTGCTGTCATTTTGGGCGAAAAAGAACACCGTATCCGAAGCAAGAATAAACAGTCTGTTAGCCAGAAACGCCTGAATCTGCTGGTAGATATTGACGCCAGACTTCAGGCGAAAGGAATCGGCTATCAGCGATGGGCTACGGTCTATAATCTGAAACAAATGGCGCAGACCATGATTTTCCTTCGTGAGCATGGAATTGAGAATATCGACCAGCTTCATGAGAAAACGAAACAGTCAACAGAACGCTTCGACCAACTGGATGAAAAAATCAAGACGGCAGAAAAACGTCTGGTGGAGATTGCTTCCCTGAAAAAACACATCATCAACTATGCCAAAACAAAGGATGTATATGTAGATTACCGTAAGTCTGGATACAGCAGAAAATTTTATGAATCCCATCGGGAAGCAATAACCCTGCACAAAGCAGCAAAGGATGCCTTTAACGAATTGGGAATCAAGAAACTTCCAAAGGTAAAGGACTTATCAGCAGAATATGCCAAAGTTCTGGCAGACAAGAAATCCGCCTACGCACAATACCGGAATGCACGGACTGAGATGCAGGACTGTTTAAAAGCGGAAAAAAATGTGGAGCAATTCTTGAATCTGACTCGTCAGGAAGAAGAAAAGGCTCAGGAAGAAAAGAGAAAAAAAGAAACTCAAAGATAAGCATGAATGCCCCGGATTGACTGTAATAGGTCGTCCGGGGCGTTTTTTGTGTATGAACTGCTATCAGGAGCTTTGCCGCAGCCATCTGCGGATTTGCAGTTCGCCTCTGTTTACCAACTGCTGTGCGCGGTTATAAGATACACCTAATTGTTCAGCAAGCTGCCGATAAGTTGTACCACTGTTAATCGCCAGCACGGCGTTTCTCTCCCGTTCGGGAAGCTGCTCGATTAGGATGTCAATCCTGTCTTTGGTTTTTGGCAGATAAAGATGATGTAGTGCCGGTCTGGAGTTTCCGGATGTAGCAGTTCTGGCGGTTCTTTGCGTAATATTTGGAAGATTGTCATAATAATAGGCAATCATGTCATCACATTGATGGTAAAGCCAGCGGTCAATTTTATAAAAGTGTTGAATGAAGCGTCTTTCGTCTTTATCACATTTACCGTCAAATGCGGGAGCAAAGTCAATCCGGTCAACACTACCACGGGGGAATTGATCGTGGCGAAATGGGATTTCCTCATTAAACTTATCCTCTCCCCACCTCAAGGGATCGATAATGGCTATTATTGACAGATGTTTTTCCGGTCGCTCCCTACGCAATTTCTGGATACAGGCGACTGCCTTTTGTGCAAAAATCTCGTGGCAAGTATGAAAATAGAACTCAACGACGCAATCCTCATTTGAAATTTTATTGATTTCCTGATATAGCAAATCGCCCATTTCCTCTTCCCAGAAAAAGCGATCCGCTACAAAACACACTTTCTTCATGATCGCCTCCTCCAGATAGACATTCCGAGATCACCACGCAGTTTTTGAGCCGACTTTTTGATGAATTGCTCTGGTGAGGGGCATCTTTTATCAAAGCCCATTTCCTTCCATAGTGCCTGAGACTCCTGTGTGTCATCCTTGTGGCTGTACGCATCTGCAAGAGCTATCTGCATCTCGCGGTAAACATCTTCTGGTGTCGTATTATTTTCGGTGGCAACTTGTTTCAGAATCTTTTGGAAATTCATAATTTCATCCTCCGTTAGAGTTTGTACTTGTTCTTTAGAACTACTTTAACATAAAATGACTGTCGGTGGATGGCATCTTTTGTCGAAATTATAAAAATTCTATAAAAAGAAAGAGAGCCTTTACGGCTCCCCTGATATTTCTTATTCTTCTGTCAGAATGCGGAATGCATTCAGGATCTTCATTCTCTCCCGATGCGGCAGATGAGAAATCCGATTGGATAGCTCACAGGCTGCGCTCTCCGTGGCATGGTCAACTACATCAATCAGCAGTGAATCTGCGGAAACGCCCAGTGCGTTTGCGATGGCTACAAAAGAATCCAGATTGGGAATCTTAAGACCTCGTTCTATTACGCTCACATGAGTGGGGCTGAGATCGACCAACGCTGCCAGTCCTTCCTGTGTTAGTCCCTTTGCCTCACGGGCAGCTTTGATCCGTTGTCCAACAGCTTGTGCGTCCATCTCGTCACCTCCTCCTTTAGAACTATTTCTCGTTCCTCTTTAGTATATCGGTCATCTTCTGTGTAATACAGAAGATAAAGAACATGAAATAGTGCTAAAGAACGAATTGCGTGAATTTATCTGTATTCCGATCTGCGGTGTTTGGGATGGATATATTTATGTATATGAAAATGGGTTTGACTGATTTCGAGTAGGTTTGGACTGTTTTTTTTGATTGGATCTGCTATAATTTTGATAAGCAGATGGTCAACGCCAGCAGAATAACATCTCAGTAAGGAAGGTGCCTGGTTTGGACAATGAGTTTTTTGTGGACAGCAGAGATTATCTTTATCAGCCATTTAGCCATGAGGGATTTTCCGGGCAGCTGCTTTTGGCGACTCCCATAAGAAAAGGTCTGACACCTCTTCTCATAAAACAGGAACAGCCATGTTCGGCCTGCTGTGAATTCATATATTCCCGGCTCGCGCAGGAAATGCAAATTCCGGTTCCGAAGGCGTTCCTGGTAAAAAAGAGCGCCCGCAAAGAGAGCTGGCCGTTTAAGACACCTTATGTTGTTGGAATCACTTACTTGGAAGGACTGCATCCATTCACAACGGAAGACCTGCAAAATTCTATCAATATGGCTTTTGAGTATGCCTGTCACTATGCTTTGGCTGTTATGTTCGAGCAAATTGATGCGGTGCAGATAGCAGCAACGCCTGACGGAAATCTTGTTGGCTTTGATTTTACGGATTGTTTCCGTCTTAGTGATTTGACCGAAGCAATATTAAAAAAGCAGGATACTTTGCTAATCCATTTCCTGAAAATGCTACTGAACGCATTCAAACAGGATGATTTTTCATCTTCTGCAAGACTTGGTGCTGAAGTGGTTGCAAAGCATCTTGGCGTTCCTCAGATACCGGCAGTATACCCATTCTACCTTGAGCCGATGAAGCGATTCTGTAGGATTGGAAATGAGCAGATCAAAGAGATTTTGGAAGCACTGGATGAGGTGTATCCGGTGGCAATCAGTGTATATTTTGAAGAATACCTGACTGAATTAAAGCTGAAAATCAGCAAGTATCTTGAAACTATTTAAGACGAAGGAGGCTATTATTATGAAGTACAAACTGTATCGTTCTTTTGGTGACCTGGACAAAGATGTGAAAAAGCATGAATTAGTTGCTGTCGAGTATGGCAGTACGATTGAAGACGTAGAGGACGCACTGATAAAGGATGTGGCCGATGATTTGGCTGGTGACACCAAATATGCTGGATGTGAAACATCTGCCTATGCACCAGAACCTATAAAGAGTTTCCGAAAAGTGAAGAGATATGATTACGAGATGATGGGAATCGTTTATCCGCCTCGCGCCGAGACGAATGTACTGATTGACTATGGCATTATAGAGGAATCGGAGAATTGAGAATTCGGAAAATATTTACGGTCTTGTTGCCGTGCTTATCTAAAAGCTGACAGGAAGGAGGCGTTGAACAATGTCAGATAAAACGTATATTGCCATAGATTTGAAATCGTTCTACGCTTCCGTTGAGTGTATGGAGCGTGGACTTGATCCGATGACAACCAATCTGGTGGTCGCAGACGCCAGCAGGACGGAAAAGACTATCTGCCTTGCGGTATCTCCGGCTTTAAAATCCTATGGGATTCCCGGAAGACCCAGACTGTTTGAAGTCGTGCAAAAGGTCAAAGAGGTCAACTTCATACGACAGCAAAAAGCACCGGGACGGAAACTGACAGGTTCTTCAGTTCAGGATGGAGAACTGAAAGCAAATCCCGCTTTAGCTGTAGACTATGTGGTGGCACCGCCGCAGATGGCACATTATATGAAAATCAGTGCCAGGATTTATGAGGTATATCTCAAATATATTGCACCGGAAGATATTCATGTTTATTCGATTGATGAAGTCTTTATTGACGCAACCAGTTACTTAAGAACGTATCAGCTGACAGCCCGCGAACTGACAATGAAAATGATTCTTGATGTTCTGGATACTACTGGGATTACTGCAACAGCCGGGATTGGCACGAACCTGTATCTCTGTAAAGTTGCGATGGATATAGAGGCGAAACATATTTCACCGGATCAGAATGGTGTCCGGATTGCTGAACTGGACGAAATGTCTTACCGGCGTTCCCTGTGGTCACATCGCCCATTGACTGATTTCTGGCGGGTAGGAAAAGGGTACACAAAAAAGCTGGAAGAACATGGCCTTTATACGATGGGTGATATAGCCCGCTGCTCAGAAGGTAAACCGGGTGACTACTATAACGAGGAACTTTTGTATCAGCTTTTCGGCATCAATGCGGAATTGCTGATTGACCATGCTTGGGGCTGGGAGCCTTGTACGATTGCAGATATTAAAGCCTACAAACCGGAAAGTAACAGTGTCGGCTCCGGTCAGGTGCTGCAATGTCCGTATCCGTTTGAAAAAGCAAAACTTGTAGTACGGGAAATGACCGACCTGCTGGTTCTTGATTTAGTGGATAAAGGACTTGTGACAAATCAAATTGTTTTGACAGTCGGTTATGATATTGACAATCTGAAAGACCCGGCGCGGCGAAAGAAATATCATGGAGAAATCAAGACAGACCGGTATGGACGAAGCATTCCAAAGCACGCCCACGGTACTGCCAACCTGAAAAAATACACTTCTTCCACTCGTCTGATTACCCAGGCTGTGATGGAACTGTTTGACCGGATCGTAGATAAAGATCTTCTGGTGCGCAGAATTAATATGGCTGCTACTCATGTTATCACTGAGGCAGAAGCACAGACACAAAGCGAAAATAACTTTGAGCAGTTAGATTTATTTACAGACTATTCTGTTCGTCAAAACCTGCTGGAAAAAGAAAATGAGGAACTGGAGAAGGAGCGGAAAATGCAGGAAGCCATGTTGGAAATCAAGAAAAAATTTGGCAAGAATGCAATACTGAAGGGAATGAATTTGCAGGAAGGGGCGACGGCAAAAGACCGCAATCAGCAGATTGGAGGTCATAAAGCATAGAAACATTTGCAGTGGCGAACATCCGGAAGAGGTGATAATTATTTTGCAAGATAGAAATAACACAGATAATTCTTATGATGACATTATTAATCATCCCCATCACGTTTCCACACGGCACCCCAGGATGTCGATGATAGACCGGGCAGCTCAGTTTTCTCCATTCGCTGCGCTGACCGGATATGGAGATGTGATAAAGGAAACTGCACGGCTGACGGATCGCAAGCTGGAACTTTCTGAGTCGGAAAAAGCAGAGCTGGATTATAAGTTACGGATGGCTTGTGATTACCCCGGAGAAAAGCCAGCGCTTACAATTACTTACTTTGTTCCGGATCAGAGAAAAGCTGGCGGTTCTTACCATACGATTTCCGGACAGATTAAGAAAATAGATGATTACCAAAAGCAAGTGATTCTGATGGACAAGACACGGATTGATATTGACTGTATTCTCGATATAGACGGACAAATCTATGAACTCGTCAATGAGTCAGAAAAAGAATTTGATTAAGCTCATAATTGTTATACCGTATTTTCGATGGAACGCGCAGCGTAAAGCGTTCGGAACGAATGCGCAGCCCCGTATCGCCAGATACGGATCTTCAAGGGGATTGGGGACTTCCCCAACGAGAAAAATACCGATGCAGCCCGGAAAGCCGCACCGGTATTTTTGCCTTTGTATATACAAAGGCCCTGCTCGCCAATTTGTGCAATCCTACGATTGTGTTATTCTGACCTTGTTATCGAACGCAAACAAACCACTTGAGAAACCGAATTTTCTCTGATAAAATGAAATGTATGATCTTGATAATCTGCGATTTGAATCGGAACGAGAGGTACTACAATGGCCGTAAGTTACAAAAGACTGTGGAAACTCTTGATTGACAAAGACATGAAAAAGAGCGATTTAGAGAGAGAAGCAGGCATCAGTCATTATACAGTTTATAAGTTAAGTCATGGAGAGAACGTGACGACAGAAATTTTAGAGAAAATCTGTAAAGCTCTTAACTGCTCTGTTGAAGAAATAATGGAATTTACTAATGATGAATAAGCACCATTGGGAACATAGGACTTAATAGGACGTTCTATAAATTATATTAAATTAAAATGATCCTCAAGTAATGGAGATGAAGATATGGGATACCAAAGTGAAGCAGAGCTTGAACTGCAATTTATTGATCAACTGAATAAGCAGGGATATAGTACCGTTTCTATTCCTGACTATGATACGTTGGTCGAAAATTTTAAAGTGCAGTTTGAGGCGTTTAATGCTGATAAGCTCGATAAACCACTTACTGATAAAGAGTGGGAACGCATTCTTAACCTGATGCTCGGAAAATCAGTTTTTCAGAGTGCGAAGATACTTCGGGATAAATTTGTGTTGGAAAGAGAGGATGGAACGAAGGTTTATCTCTCATTCTTTTCCAATGATCATACAAAGAATATTTTTCAAGTGACACATCAGACCACCGTTGTCGGGAAGTATGTTAATCGCTACGATGTAACTCTTCTTGTCAACGGACTTCCACTGATTCAAGTGGAATTGAAACGTAGAGGCATTGACATCCGAGAAGCGGTTAATCAGGTGATGCGCTACAAGAAGCATTCGTACAATGGACTTTACCATTATATCCAGATCTTCATTGTTTCCAATGGAGTAGACACGAAGTATTTTGCAAATTCAGACCGTGAGATGCTTCACAGCCTTGCTTTCTTCTGGACGGACTTTGATAATGTCCGACTTACCAACCTGAAGGATTTTTCAATAGTATTCCTTGCCCGTGATCACATTATCAAAATGTTGGCGCGGTATATGATTCTGAACGATACGGATAAGCTGCTTATGGTTATGCGTCCCTATCAGGTGTATGCTGTTGAAGCACTCGTCCGGCAAGCAACACTGACCAATCGCAACGCCTATGTCTGGCATACAACCGGTGCGGGCAAGACGCTTACTTCATTCAAGACGGCGCAGATCCTTGCGGCCAACCCAAATATTAAGAAAGTTATTTTCCTCGTTGACCGTAAGGACTTGGATTCTCAGACTACGGAGGAATTCAATAAGTTTGAAAACGGATCAGTGGATGCGACTGACCGCACTGATGTCCTTGTGAAGCAAATGCAAGACAAAAACCGGCAGCTTATTGTAACCACCATGCAAAAGATGGCAAATGCCGTCAAGCGTCCGCAGTACGCAAAGATTATGGATGCATACAAAGACGAGAAAGTAGTTTTCATCATCGACGAGTGCCACAGAAGTCAGTTTGGAGATATGCACAAAGATATTGTGCGGCATTTCCAGAAGGCTCAATTCTTTGGATTTACAGGAACGCCACGTTTTGAAGTCAACGGAAAGGTCGAAGGAAAAATCACGCAAACCACAGAAATGCTGTTCGGGGAGTGCGTCCACAACTACTTGATCAAAGACGCTATCTTTGACAACAATGTCCTCGGCTTCCATGTGGAGTACATAAAGACGATGGAGGGCGATTTCGACTGGGATGATCCTACTCTGGCGGATGCCATTGATGTCAACGAGCTTTATATGTCCGAAGAGCGTATGTCTCTGATTGCCAATCACATCATCCAGAATCATAAGGCAAAAACGCGAAACAGACAGTACACCGCGATCTTTGCTGTTTCGTCGATTGAGGCGCTGGTCAAGTATTACGATATTTTTAAAAGCATGATTCAGGCGGAGATTCCCATCAAATGGATTTGCTTATTTTCTACTGCCCGGAAAGGTATCAATAAATCTACGCCAGTTAAACTTTTTTTGCTATAATGGATATAGATAAAACTGCGATACGAGGAGTTTCCACATGGACATTGCTATTTCTTCAGATTCAAATGAAAAAAAGATTTACCAGGACAGCACCCATGAACTTGTTTCAAAAATTGCTTATCTGATAGGGGTACCGAAGCGAATCTTTGAGAATATACATGAGCCACCGGAACAAGAAGTGTTTGCTCAGATGGACAGCGAAAAGAGTACCAGAATTATTCGCCATCTATCCATTATCCGGACGAGCATACAGAGAAACTATCGGGCAATCAACCGGAAAATGAAGACAGAATATCTATCCATTCTATCGATGCCGGAATACGTCCCGGCGGAAAGTATGCGCTATTTGGAGTCAGAGGGGATTTACTTCATCAAAAAATCAAGTACAAAGCTGTTTCAGCACATTATCGAGCTTAACCGCATTATTTCGAATAGAATCAATAACTGTAAGCCCTTCTTCCCGCTATGGCTTAACTGGAAATATATCCAGGATCTGTTTATTATGCCAGATGGCTTTACCGAAACAGGTACGAAAAACGCCGCAACGCTCTACTATCAGCACAAACAAGATTATCCTTACCAGATGTATATGAACTGGAATCCGTCAAATGAGGGAAATATCTTGTATAATGACAAGAAATTTGTCACTCTTTTGTATCGATGGCATGGAGACACGTTTACCGAGTACAACCGGGTTTCAGATGTAAGCACTTATGTAAAAGGAAGTATTCAGGAGTTTATTGGTGACAGTACACAAGCAGTTATCGTTGTTGATTGTGAAAACTCCGATCCATATAAACTGTGTGCTACCCTGAAAGGCTTAGATTATAGGAATACGGCAAAAATATCGAGAATCCTTTTGTTCGACGATATACATACAGCATCGGCCTGGAGGATTTTGGATAACTTTACAAAGATTTCTGTAGAGCATATTTTGACAGAACGTGTGAAGCAAAACAAATCTCTGGTTGACATTAAATTGACGGCAAGGGCCTGTCAGGAACACTATCAAAATCATGTAGATTCCTTTATTATTGTATCCAGCGATTCCGATTACTGGGGATTGATTTCTTCACTTCCAGAAGCCCGCTTTCTCGTTATGGTAGAAAGAGAAAAATGCAGCCATGCAATGAAGCAAGCCCTTGCAGAATCAGGTATTTTTTATTGCTATATTGATGATTTTTATTCAGGGAATGCAGATGGTATAAAAATGAGTGCTTTGTTCAAAGAAATGTACCGGTATTTGGATCATTCGATTCACTTAAATGTAAACGATATGTTTGCAGAAGCTCTGCGCATTACCCGACTTACCATGACCGAAGCTGAAAAACGTCAGTTCTATGATAAATATATCCGCCCTATGCATCTCGTTATAGATTCAGAAGGCAACGTAAGTATTGAATTAAAAAGATAGGAGGCGCAACCTAATGTTAAATAAACCAGATTTTATTGATGAAGAACAGAATTACCTATTAAACAGTTTATTGACACTCACACAAAAGAACCCAGCTATATGGGAATGTGTTGAGTACAATCCATTGTCTTTTTTATCATCGGAGGAAGATGATGGAACGATAAGTGCCTGCATCGTTCAGATGTTTGTTTTTCAGTCAGAACTCAATCAAGTAGAATTTGAATTAGAACTTTCTGAGCATATTGATATTACGACAGGAAAAGGCGACATTTATATAACATTGGAGAAGCAGTCACCAGACAGTTATGATAAAATAGATACAGGCCTGTCATTTGAAACGGAATATGAGGATTGTGCAGCAGAACAGATTCAGTCTCAGTTCGGGAATCATGTTGCTGCTCAAATGGCGGAAGCTCTCGTCCCGCCAGCATTACAATCGGATGCAGCATCCTCCGCACTGCAATGGGCAATTTTTAATGTTGAAGGTGATACGCCGTTGAAATTTAAGGAAAGCAGCTTATACAAACTTGGAGAAGCGCTGTTTGATTCCCGACGTTTTTTAGAGTTTCACCGATGTGTTCTGGACTGCTCATATCGAGAGAAGCTTATGGCAGAACTTAATTAAAAATCAAAGGATGTAAATAATTATGGAAACTGATCACCAGCTAAGAGTCTTATATCTGTACCAGATATTGCTCCGTCACTCCGATGTAGATCATCCAGTCTCCACCAAAGAGCTGATTGATATGATGGAAACCTATCATCAAATCAAATTGCATCGGACAACCATCCCTAAATACATAGAACTGCTGAACGCCGGTGGCCTTGAAGTGATGGAGATTCGTTCCCGTGAAAAGAAATATTATCTGAATGACCGTCTGTTTGAACTGCCGGAAGTGAAATTGCTGATTGATGCGGTGCAGTCTTCAAAGTTTATCTCCGTAGGCAAAAGCCAGGTGCTGATTTCTAAACTGATGGCGCTTACCAGTGAAGCCAATGCGGCAAATCTCAAGCGCAATCTATATGTGACCGGACGTGTTAAATCGGACAACGAAAAAAGCTACTACATTGTCGAAGCAATCAATGATGCGATTAACGAAGGTAAACGGATTTCATTCTACTATACGGATTACAATACTCAAAAAGAGAGGGTTCTGAAAAACGATGGGTTACCGTATGTTATCAGTCCTTATGCGCTGATATGGGATGGTGACTTCTACTATGTTCTTGGCCTGAACCATGGCCGGAATCAAATAAATACCTTCCGGGTAGATCGGATCAGCAGACAGCCGGAAATTCTTGATGAGGCAGCGACATCGGCACCAGACAGCCTGAATCTGGCAAATTATTCGCGTGAGGTCTTTCGGATGTACGATACGGAGGAACCGGTTGAAGTATCGCTGCTTTGCGAAAACAGTCTGATGAAACATCTGATAGATCACTTTGGTCTGGATGTAGAGACGGAAACTGTAGATGACAATCATTTCAGAGCAAGAGTATTGGTTTGTACCAGCCCAACTTTTTACCGCTGGGTCTTTGGTTGGTGCGGCAGAATGAAGATAGAAAGCCCTGCTTTCGTACTGGATGAATATCATCGGATGGCGAGGGCTGCGCTGGAATGAGTCTGTTTTATAGTTAATGGAGACGGTAACTGTATGAACCGACAACGAATGAACAATCCAAATAAGAAATATAAGGAACTAAAGCAGAAGCAAAAAGCCCGTATCTCCGATTTGATGTATCGGGAAACCGATCGGTTTCTGCAGGAAAAGAAGCAACTACCGGATGATAATGAAGTTGTTCAAATTGCTGAGCGAGTATACTGTCGTATTCAGGGGCTTGGATTCTGGATTCCTTATGGCGAAGTGCTGAATGAATACCAAAAAAATGTCCACATATTCTCCAGCGACTACAAGAATCCGGTTTGCCACAGCACTTGCTTCCCAAAACGAAAAAAGAACCATCTGCTGACTCAATGAGCACATCAAAGGTGAAACAGCGCAAAACAAAAAGACACAGACGGCAAAAGCCAAAAGAAATTCCTCTTCCCGAACAGGATGATACCTTTTTCTTTATTGCCGGTTATACTTCCGGCGGCGCTCCCTATGGTGTGACCTGGGAGGAAATGGGATTAGAACCATGGGAGGAAATCGAATAAGCAATGATATTTCGCACGAGATGTCGCCAACTGGCGACATCTCATTTTTTCTGGCAAAATATCCCTTGCAAGAAGAACAGGCGTTCGCTATAATATAAATATCTGAAACGAGCCGTTTCATTTAGAATGTGAGGAATGACCATGAGAAGCAAGAACCCGGAAGTGATGAATGCAATCTGTACCTTTGTTGACCAGTATTACCGTGAACACCACGCCTCTCCGTCTGTAAATGAGATTGCACAAGGCGTCGGCGTGTCAAAGGCGACTTCCTATCGCTACCTTGTCGCCATGAATGAGCGCGGTATGCTTTCCTATGATGGAAAAACCATTGTGACAAAGCAGGTCGGCAAATGTACCTCCGGGTATTTTTCCGCACCGGTGGTTGGCAGTATCCGCTGTGGTGACCCGGAGCGTGAAGAGGAAAGTGTAGAGGAATATGTAAGCCTTCCCAAATCCATTTTCGGAGAAGGAAAATTTTATATTCTCCGCGCTAAAGGCGACTCCATGGTAGATGCGGGCATCGAGGATGAAGATCTGATCGTTATCAGAATACAAGATACAGCGGCGGTCGGCGATATTGTCGTCGCGCTGGATGAGGACAATGAGAACACTCTGAAAATCTTTGGTGGAATTGATGAGGAAAACGGAGATGTGATTCTTCGATATGCGAATCAAACAAAGTATCCGGACAAAGAAATTCGAGTGAAGCAGCTCATTGTACAGGGCGTGGCAAAACACGTCATCAAGGCCCTGTAACACTGGCCTTTACGATAAATCAGGAAAGGATGTGTTCTGACAATGGAAACCTATGATGTGCGCTGCCCAATCTGCGGGGAGCTGAACCATAATCTCTATCTGGAGGAAACGGATGGCTGGATGGAGTGCGAGCATTGCCATCAGGCAGTACAGATACTGGCATACGCTAAAACGAAGCCAATTCCTGTTTATACCGGCAGGGAGCTGGCAAAGAAATTTTTGACTTCAACAAAGTGACAAGGCCATGGAGGGAGGATGGATTTATGCAGGAAAAGGAAATTTGGCGACCATTCTCATGGCATTGTCCAAATTGCGGTGAAATCTCCGTTGGGTATAAAAATTCCAGCGGCACGATTAAGGTGGAATGCTCAAAATGCCATGCAGTAATGGTCAGAAAAGTAATGGGGCGTCGGCATGACCGAATTGACATCTACGCCCCCAAAGGTGAAGTCAATGAGACTGGGCGGCTCGCCAGTCTCTGACAAAAAATGAATACACAGGTATAACGACGGACAGGTTGAGATGAAACAGGCTGTGTAAATCCTGCTCCAGGTCACATACCTTAACAGTTCCAGAGGTTTAACCAGACATTACATGAGAGGCCGCTGGCAGAATTGGATTCCAATTTTGGAGTCCGGCTCTGTCGGCGGCCTTCTTTTGCTTTCTGGCAGGGCTTTCAAAAAATATCGAAAGCCTGATATGCATTAAGGGCTGAGGATACAAATATTGCACTGATTCTGTTTTAGGAAAGTGCGGTATCGGTACCCTTCTCTTTTTTGCGCTCATTTTCAGGCTGTGAGATGGGAAACCGCTGCGGAGTTTGTATCCTTTGCCGCTTTTCGCACAGGCGGAAAGGAAAAATTATGTATTACGATCCGATGGAATGTGGAATGAGAATCTCAAAACTGCGCTTGGAATGTGGCAAGACCCAGCAACAGATGGCCGACAAGCTGAACATTAGTCTGGATCATTACAGGGCGCTGGAAAACGGAAGACGCGGTGGTTCACTCGACCTGCTGATTGAACTTGCTATTACATTTGACATATCTCTGGACTATCTGATCCTTGGACGAGTGAAATATTCAGACACGGAGCGTATTCAGCGAGAACTGGAAAACATAATGGGTCAAATTGGGCAGCTGAAGGCTTCTCTTTAATCTACCGTGACAAACTCGACCAGTACCGTGACAACGAGTCACTCTGGAAACAATTCGGATTCATCTACAATTTAATCACAGCCAGAGAAACTGGCTGTGAACCTTGAAAACTGAATAACCATTCATCGGGTACTTTACCGTATGTCAGAGCCATAAGGACAGTACGCCACGACTCTCCACCTGGAGATGAGCGAACCATACTTGCCACAAATACCGGATTGCAACCGGCAGGGCCAGGACGGCATACAGGGATAATGATACTTCTGTAATTCGCAGCCCGGCCACGAGGAAGGCGGGGAGGTTAGATGCCTATGGAGCAGCCCAGCAAGCTGCCGCCTGATGATTTCCCGCTTCTCAGGGGTGTCGAGGACAAATGTGAGAAAATAACCGCTTAAGAAATTTTCGGGAGCCATGACCGGGAAGGTTATTCCCGTGTTCTGGCTCCTTTAACATACCCACAAGAAAGGAGTACACACAATGGATCAAGATTTCAAACAATATCATCGCGGAGAGATATACTTCGCAAACTTAAATCCTGCCTATGGCTGTGAGCATGGCGGTATCCGCCCTGTGCTGATCCTGCAGAATGACGTAGGCAACTTCTATTCACCGACATTGATCGTCACACCTGCTACAAAGCAGGCCGACAAAAAGCCATATCTGCCGACACACGTTGTTCTGAGCAAGATTCCCGGAATGAAGTATGACGGAGACTCCTTGTTCATGTTGGAACAGTTACGGGTGATCGATAAGCACCGTCTGCGTGGCTACGCTGGGCGGTTGACCAAAGCTCAGATGGAACTGATTGATAAAGCGGTATGTGCCAGCCTGGGGCTTTCCCAGGATAGTGTATGACGCGCCTGACCCGGCAAGGAAATGACAGGAATTCCCTGATCTGTCTTTGCCCCACCTGCCGGGAAAACTTCGAGATCACAGGGAGTTATCGTATCCGGCGGGCAAATTACAAGCAGGCAGTAAAAGAAATCTGTACTTACTGTCAGATTCGTATGGGCTATGACTACTATGTAACGCCGGTATCGGAACGGGGGTGATGAAATGGATGAACTACTTCGGATTGACCCAGAGTTCGAGTCTAAAATTCCACCTCTGACTGAGGAAGAATACCAGCTGCTGGAAGAAAACATTCTCCAGGACGGCGTTGTGCTGAATCCGTTGATTGTCTGGAACAGCTGCATCGTAGATGGTCATAATCGCTTTCGTATCATTCAAGCACATCCGGAAATCAAATACACGGTCTTTGAAAAGGAATTTCCAGATCGCTATGCAGCGATTGCCTGGATTTGCTGTAACCAGCTTGGCCGCCGAAATTTGACACCACAGCAGAAGAAATATTTGATTGGACAGCGGTATGAGGCGGAAAAACAAACAGCGAGTTTTCATGGAAATCAACACACTTTAGCTAATGAAAGTGGTGGTGGACAAAATGTCCACCACCAGAAAGTCGAAAAAACCGCAGAAAGAATTGCCCGCGAAAACAATACAAACGAGCGATATGTCCGCCGAGCTGAACGATATGCTATGGGGGTGGATGCTGCTGATGAGATAGAACCTGGAATTAAGAAAGAGTTACTTTCTGGTTCCATTAAGCCTACGGATACTGCTGTTGCAGCTATTGCCAAAGCTGACCCGGATGCTCGCCCTGCATTGGTTGAACAGCTGCGTCAGCCAAAGCAGCTGCCAGATAAAACATCAGCCCCAGTTCAAGAGCAAATACCGACAGAAATTGAACCTTCATCAATCACTGATGATGAAGTTCAGCCAGAGTCAGAGCGGGAAGAAGCAGAGCATCCTACCCGCCCCATGACAGAAATCCAAAAAATCCTTGCGATTTCATCCGGCATGGAAACTACGGAAGAACTGGCAGATGAAAGCACCATGTTCTATGAACTGGAGGATGCGGTATCCACCATGATACGCCGATGTCTCCGCTGCTTTGAAAGCTATCCGGGACTTTTAAATAAGAAATCGTACCGCCGCAAGGTACTGAAAATATTCAAAGAAGCCATTCAATTCATTCACAAAATCGAACAGGAGGAACCAACATGAAGAACCTGATTAACTGCCCCTTTGACGAGATGATGATCTACAGCAAGAACCTGGAAGTCCCTCGTAACGCTTACCAGAGGGAACTGAATCCCAACCGTGTCCGCAAGATCGCGGCAGAATTTGACGAGCATATCGCCAATGACCCGAAGGTCAGCTTCCGTGACGGTCACTACTATGTTTTTGACGGTCAGCACACTATTGCCGCCAGAAAGCTCCGCAACGGCGGTCAGGACTTGCCTATCCGCTGCAAAGTGTTCTATGGTCTCTCCGAACTGGATGAGGCTATTTTGTTTGCCCAGCAGACTGGTACTTCCGCTCAGCTCACCGCCGGTGCGAAACTGCGTGCGCTGATTTACGGCAATGACCCGGATGCGGTGGCGTTCCTGAAAGCCACGGAGGATGTAGGCTTACGGCTGGACTACAACCAGGACAGAGGCAAGTGCCGGATCGGCTGCGTTGGCACTGCCTACTCCATCTACAAAAAGGTGGGAGAAAAAATTTATAAGGAAGGAATGCAGCATATTGTAAATGCCTGGGACGGCGCTCCGGATTCTCTTCGCTTTGAGATTCTGCTTGGCGTGGTATTCTTCGTGGATCTTTATCACGATGAATATAGTCCTAAGCGCCTGGTTGAACAGCTGCGTCGGTACGATCCGCTTACCATTTACCGGGAAGGCCGTTCCCTTGGTGTGAATATGGCTGGGTACAAAAAATATATGTATCAGGTTTATCGAATGTACAACGGAAACAGCCGTCGCTATATGTTGCCTCTTAAATTTTAGTTTCTATAATGCTAGTAGCTTGATGTCGGCGGAGAGGAGGTAGCGGGTCTATGGAATATTATGACGGGAAAGTTCCCATTCATTTGAAGATGACATTAACAGCGAAGGAGGCAGCTGAGTACAGCAATATTGGAATAAACAAGATTGATAGTATGTTGCGTGCACCAGGCTGTCCGTTCGTTTTATTTGTAGGTACAAAAAAATTAGTAAAACGTAAAGAATTTGAAGAGTACATCAGTCAGAAACTTGTAATCTGATGAGCTATACTCTTGAGGGTTTAGGGCCACTGTGATATAATCTGAGTGTTGCAGTGGAACCTTTCCCGCCTGTGGGAAAGGAGTTTCACATGGGAAAAAATCTCAAAGGCAAAGAATGTGGCAAAGGAATCTGCCAAAGAAAGGACGGGTTGTATTGCGCGAGATTTGTAGATAAATCGGGAAAAAGACACGAAAAGTATTTTCGTACTATTCCAGAAGCGAGAAATTGGATTGAAGAAGCAAAATATGCGGATAAGCATGAAGAGGTGTTTGTGCCATCTGATACAATAGTCGATGAATGGTTCGATTTTTGGATTGAAAATATTGTAGGGGATTTGGCACCTAACACGCTCAGAAATTATCGTGAACGATATGTTAATAATATCCAGCCGGTAATTGGGAGAATGCTTTTATCCAATGTACGGCCTATGCACTGTAAGAAAGTGTTAATTCAAATGGATGCGGATTATGCTGGTTCTACGATTCGACAGACATACATTACTATGGGCACAATGTTCAAAGCTGCATTGATGAATGGCATGATTTCCAAACATCCGATGGATGGTGTCCGATATACGAAACCAGTCAGGGCAAAAGATGATATTCGTTTTCTTACACGAGAAGATCAAAAGAAGTTTCTCGAAGTGGCTAAACGATCTCATAATTATAACCAGTATGCGTTGATTCTTGAAACGGGATTGCGGACTGGTGAGATGATTGGCTTGACTTGGGATGCGATTGATTTTAATAAGAAGACACTCACCGTAAATAAGACACTGGAATACAGACATGGACAGCATTTTTGGCGTGCTGGGCCTCCTAAAACGCAGAACAGCTATCGTACAATACCTTTGACGGATAAAGCTTATGAAATCCTGAAGACGATATATGATAGCCGTACTGATAGAAAGGAGTCTCCATTACTCTCGCAAACACTGGAGTATATTGACAGGCGTACAGGTACTACTGCTCGTCTGGTTATGCACGATCTTGTCTTTATTAACTGGAGAACGGGGGAGCCTGCAAAAAACAGCTCTTACGATACCCATCTGTATAAGCTCTGTGATGAAGCCGGGATCGATCGTTTCTGTATGCACGCATTGCGTCATACTTATGCAACAAGGGCTATTGAGAGTGGTATGCAGCCAAAGGTTTTGCAAAGCCTTCTTGGTCATGCAAGTATTAAAACCACAATGGATAGATATGTCCATGTAACAGATGAATCCCTTGATCTAGCTGTAAGGCAATTTGAAAGGAATCGGGTATCCTGATATAAAACCCTATATAGTTAAATGAGAAAATGGTGTAAAAATGGTGTAGTGCCACCGAAAGGGAACCCGAAAAACCTTGTAAATACAACAAAAACAAAGGAGATGTAAAGATATATGAAACTAGGTATTGTCGGTTTGCCCAATGTTGGCAAATCCACTTTGTTCAATGCGCTGACCAGCACCCAGAATGCTCAGGCAGCCAACTATCTACATGTGGTGCGCTGCTTTGACGATGACAACATCATCCATGTTGTGGAGGATGTGAACAAGCCGGAAAGCGTTGACCCCATCCGCGATATTGACGCCATCGACCTGGAGCTGATCCTGGCCGACCTGGAAGTTGTCAGCAACCGCCTGGGCCGCCAGCAGAAAGCCGCCAAGACCGGCAATAAGACCGCTGCTGCCGAAGCTGCAGGAAAACGCACAGGCAATCCCCATCTGTGCCAAGACCGAGGAAGATATCGCCGGTTCCAGCCAGGAAGAAAAGCTGGCGTTCCTGCACGAGATGGGCATTGAATCCACCGGCCTGGATAACCTGATTAAGGCAAGCTATGATCTGCTGGGCCTCATCAGCTTTTTGACGGACGGCAAAAAGGAATGCCGCGCCTGGACCATCAAGCGCGGCACCAAAGCCCCGCAGGCTGCCGGCAAAATCCATTCCGACTTTGAGCGCGGCTTTATCCGCGCCCAGGTCATCAGCTATGACGCACTGGCCGACAACAACTTTGACTATGCTGCGGTTAAGGCCAAGGGCCTGCAGCGCACCGAGGGCAAGGAATACGTTGTGAATGATGGCGATGTGATCGAATTCCTCTTCAACGTCTGATAAAAAGGAGCAATACCATGATCATTGGCATTATGGGCGCTATGCCCGATGAAGTTGACCAGCTGTGTGCCAAGCTGGAGCAGGTGACCAAAGAAACTTACGCCGGGGTGGAGTACCACCAGGGCATGCTGAACGGCCGCCAGGTCGTTGTGTGCTGCGCCGGTATGGGCAAGGCAAACGCCGCTTCCACCGTCCGGCAAGATTGCCACCGGTGACCTTTTTGTTGGCGATGCCGCCACCAAAAAGGCTATCGAGGACAAATGCCAGCCCGACTGCGTGGAGATGGAAGGCGCTGCTGTAAGCCAGGTTGCCGCCCGCAACGGCGTACCCTGCGTCATCCTGCGCGCCATGAGCGACAACGCGGACGAGAGCGGTTATGAAGTTCTTGTCGTGAAAAAGTTCAGCATCGGCGAGTACATCAAAACTGCCACCGCCATTGTGGCAAATATGATCGAAGCACTGTAATTGGGGAAAACGCTTTTAGGAAAAGTATAAAACACTTTTAGGAAAAGTATAAAATAACGGTAAAAAGATGAAAATTACACGTGAAGAAGAAAGCAAAATAAAAGGCACACCTGAGGTTTCTGCTCCGGCCCTGACTGAAACGCCGGAACAGCCCGCAGCGGCCGCAAAGCCTGCCACGCGCTGGGCGGCTATTCCGCTGTGGGGGCGGGTACTGCTGATTCTTGGCATTGCACTCCTCTTGTTGGTATTCGTTGGCTATGCCGCTTTGCAGGGCATGCTGGGGCGCATCCGGCGTGCATCGGCCACCGAGGCAGTCTCCCAACAGGAAGAGACCTTTGAATCGGACGAAAACGCCGATGATACCTTGAGCCCGGAGGATGTAATCTGGAACGGGGCCGACACCAGCGTGATGCAGGACAAAGAGGCGGCATTGACCTGGAACTGACCCAGGACGAGGCAGATTATATCTGCGGCAGAAAGCGAGATGTAACCTACCCACAGCAGCTCCGCACGGACTGGAACCTGCATGAAGGGGTAAACCACCTGACCGGCGAGCAGGCCCTGATCCATGCACGCAACCGCTCCCTGGGCAACGATTATGCCCGCACCGACCGCCAGCGTGCTGTGCTGATGGCGATCACCAATAAAGTGAAACAGATGGATGCTGTTTCCATCGTCAACTTTATTAACCAGGTTCTGCCACTGCTGACCACCGACATGACCTCCGGCGAAATTCTGGGGTATGCGATGGAAGCTTTGCAGATGAATTTTGACAGTGAGCACTCTTACCGCATCCCGGCAGAGGGCACCTATACCGGCGCGGTAATCCGCGGCATGCAGGTACTGGTACCGGACCTGGCTGCCAACCAGACCTACCTGATGGATGTTCTGTATCATACAGACAACAACCAATAAACACATTACAAAAATATCGCCCGGCGTGGAACTGCAATGTTCCCGCCGGGCGGTTTTGTTTTGAGTTATGCGCCTGCCCGCGGCATGATAAGCACGGCGGCAAGGTACATAATATAAAGTATCAGGCATACCCTGCCCTGCCAGCGGTAAAGCCGCTTTTTGACCAGCGGCGGCAGCAGCAGGATCAATGCCATCAAAACGCAGAACGGGATATCATACTGGCGGAACTGTTCACCCACCGGCAAGCGGCGGCGGTACATCAGGCTGGAAACAGGCAGCACCAGCGTGATGCTCAAAATGGCGCTGTTCAGCACCTGCATGGGCAGTGCCTGCGGCGGGTAGATGCGGCATTTTTCCGCAAATCGCTTCCAGGCAGAGCCAAGGGGATGGTCGAACACTTCCACCAGCAGGGGCAGACAGAGGCCAAAGGAAATCAGGGTTGCCGCCCACTGGGCCTGAATGGTGCCAGTCAGGTTGGCCAGCGCCACGGCGCTGTTCAGCAGGGCCCACGCTCCCACGCAGAGCACTGCCATGCCGCCCACCACCCCGGCCAGGTTGCGCAGGCTGGTGCGGATGCTCATAGCCGGGAACAGAACGGTCCGCCCGGATGGGTCTTCCGGCGGGGGCTTTTCGCCTTTTTCCTTCTGGACAGTGATAAGCTCCAGCCCCTCCCGGAACGCAAAGCGGTACTGGTAGGCGATGCTCTGCATGACAAACAGAACAAACAGGCCCATCAGCAGGCCGGTACCGGTATAGCTCAGGGTGCCGTCCCGCACAAACAGGGCCACCACGCCGCAGGCCACCAGCAGCAGGGCGCATTTGCGCAGCAGCTCGCCGCGGTCCACCGTGACATTACAGCGCAGCAGGCAAAGCGCCAGTACCAGCCCCAGCTGGGTGACAGCGCCCGCCAGAGCCGTACCAACGGCCAGCGCAGTAACGGACATACCTGCCGCCAGAAACGCCAGCACCAGCTGCGGCAGCGCCGTACACACCGCCACCAGCGTGCCGCCCACCATCCACATAGGCAGCCCGCACAG
>PPYE01721024.1_pt1 | contig 32853 bp, 25 predicted proteins | sample 1559881 | NCBI WGS metagenome assembly PPYE01 (sample SAMN08240022, study PRJNA423297) | Human gut metagenome, whole genome shotgun sequencing project.
GTGTGTCGGACATGCACCCGTCGGATTGTCCAAACGTGGAAGAGACACGGAATCCGATGCAAACATTCAGCCGGAAGAATGCTCACATTTTTCTCCAACGAATATTCCATCTGCATTTCCACATGAAATCCCGAAGTGTATTCTGATAATATTACTTATTAAAGCTGTTAAAGATAATAAACAGGATGATGTGTCCAAAGAATTGGACACATGATGCGATACACTCCTTTTATCAGATGACGAAAGGAGTGTATTTTTTATGAAAGGATATGTTGTGGCGGCAGGCTATATGGGATATGTAAACGGAGAATACATGCTCTTCTCGAATGAGGATGACTACAGAGAATATTTTGAAGATTAGAGATAAAATGAGAAAAAAGAGGAAATTACCACATGCCCAAAAGCCGTTCGCAGCGAACGGAAGGAAGCTTAGAACGCTGTCTGCGGATATTGAAATTTTAAATGGGATGTGGGATAATGTACGCGTAGGCAATGAGCCGGGCTGCCCGGCGAAGTAAAGCAGCCGCCATTGGTCTATGTATTGCAAGGAAAGAAGGAATTCAGATGTCAGAGAAGGAAATCGAACTCTATGGAAAACAGGTGGATGAGATCAAGATTCGGCCTTATGAGCATCACGCCAAGTATTACGAGACGGATCAGATGGGCATCATTCATCATTCCAACTATATCAAATGGATGGAAGAGGCGCGCATGGATCTGATGGAGCAGATCGGACTCTCCTATAAGGAGATGGAGGCGATGGAGATCATCAGCCCGGTGCTGTCGGTGTCCTGCGAGTATCACAGCATGGTTCATTTTGATGATGTGGTTGTCATTGAGCCGCGGATTACCAAGTATAACGGAATCAAGATGGAAGTGGAGTACCGGATGACGGATAAGGCGACGGGAGAACTTCGCACTACAGGAACAAGTTCCCACTGCTTTTTGAACCGTTCCGGAAGACCGATTTCGTTGAAACGGTCTTATCCGGAGATTGATACAAAGTTCTTTGAGTACACAGATATTTAGAACAAAATGGAGCGGATAGACGCTCCGGAATGGAGAATACTATGATTCAGGAAAGATTAAGCGCATTGCGCGAGGAGATGAAAAAGCGGAAGATCGATATTTATATTGTACCGACCGCCGATTTTCATGAGTCCGAATATGTAGGGGAGCATTTTAAAGCCAGAAAGTTTATCACCGGTTTCACCGGATCGGCAGGCACGGCGGTTATTACCCTGACAGAGGCAGGACTGTGGACAGACGGACGCTATTTCGTGCAGGCGGAAAAGCAGCTTGCCGGAAGTACCGTGATGCTCTACCGCATGGGTGAAGAGGGTGTGCCGACCGTGGATGAGTTCGTTGAAAAAGAACTGCCGGAGAGCGGCTGCATCGGATTTGACGGCAGAGTGGTGAACGGAAGCTGGGGCAGAAAGCTTCTCGCCATTGCGGAGAAAAAGAAGGGGTCTTTGTACGTGACGGAGGATCTGATTGATCTGATCTGGAAGGATCGCCCGGCGCTTTCTAAGGAACCGCTGTTTTTGCTTGAGGAGAAGTACTCCGGCAAGAGCACGGCAGACAAGATCGCGGATCTGCGCAAGGTAATGGAAAAAGAGGGAGCCAATGTGCATATTCTGACTTCCTTATACGATATAGCATGGCTGTTAAACATCCGCGGCGGAGACATCGATTACGTGCCGGTCATCCTGTCCTACCTGGTGCTTACCGACAAGGAGTGCATCTGGTTTTTACAGGAAGAAGTTGTGGATGAGAAGATTGCAGCATATCTGAAAGAGAATCACATCACAACCAGATCTTACGATGCAATCTATGATTATGTGAAAGAGATCCCGGCGGACGCATGCGTACTGATGAACGGCAATACGGTCAACTACCGCATTACCAGCAGCCTGAAAAAAGAGATCCGCATTGTGGACCAGCCGAACCCGACCGAGATCATGAAAGCGGTCAAGAATCCGGTCGAGGTGGAGAATATCCGCAAGGCACATGTGAAGGACGGTGTGGCATTCACCAAATTCATGTACTGGCTGAAGACCAATATCGGCAAGATTCCGATGACGGAGATCTCCGCCTCAGATTACCTGGAGGCGCGCAGAAGAGAGCAGGATAACTTTATCGAGTTGAGCTTTGACACGATCTGTGCATACGGACCGAACGCTGCCATGATGCACTATGCGGCGACTCCGGAATCGGATGCCGAGTTAAAGCCGGAAGGCTTCCTGCTGGTGGATTCCGGCGGACACTATTTCGAGGGAACGACCGACATCACAAGAACGATGGCGCTCGGACCGATCACAGACGAGATGCGGCTGCATTTTACAACGGTATGCCGTTCCAACATGAACCTTGCAAACGCCAAGTTCCTCTACGGCTGCACCGGACTGAATCTGGATATTTTATCCCGCGGGCCGCTCTGGCAGATGGGCATTGATTACAAGTGTGGTACCGGACATGGTGTGGGCTACATTTTGAATGTGCACGAGGGACCGAACGGCTTCCGCTGGAGAGTGGTGCCGGAGCGCCATGATAACGGCACGCTGGAAGAGGGTATGGTCACGACGGATGAGCCGGGCGTATATCTGGAAGGCAAGTACGGTATCCGTACCGAGAACGAACTGGTATGCCACAAGGCGGAGAAAAACGAGTACGGCCAGTTCATGAATTTTGAAAATATTACTTACGCACCGATTGATCTGGATGCCATTGATCCGGACGAGATGACGGGACGTGAGAAGAAGATGTTAAATGACTATCATGCAATGGTATATAAGACACTCTCTCCGTACATGACACCGGAAGAGAATGAGTGGCTGAAGAAGTATACAAGAGCAATCTAGAAACGGAGACAGAAATGAGCGAAAAGCTGGTATTGATTGACGGACACAGTATTTTGAACCGGGCATTTTTCGGAATCCCGGATCTGACCAATTCCGAGGGACTTCACACGAACGCGGTATACGGATTTTTAAATATCATGTTCAAGATACTGGAGGAGGAGCAGCCCGATTACCTGACGGTTGCGTTCGACGTGTCTGAGCCGACGTTTCGCCACAAGATGTTTGCGGAATACAAGGGCACCCGCAAGCCGATGGCGGCAGAGTTAAAGCAGCAGGTGCCCCTGATGAAAGAGATGCTGCGTGCGATGGGTGTGACCATCATTGAAAAAGGCGGTTACGAGGCGGATGATCTGCTTGGAACCATCGCAAAGCGCAGTGAGGCGGCAGGTGTGGAGGTTGCGGTCGTATCCGGTGACCGTGATCTTCTGCAGCTTGCAACAGATCATATCAAGATCCGGATCCCGAAGACGAAGAGGACGGGAACCGAGATTGAGGACTACAACGCGAAGGAAGTCCTCGAGAAGTATCAGGTGACGCCGACGGAGTTTATTGATGTGAAGGCACTGATGGGTGATACTTCCGACAACATTCCGGGAGTTCCCGGCATTGGCGAGAAGACAGCGACGGCGATCATCGCAAAATACGGCAGTATTGAGAATGCCTACGCACATGTGGATGAATTAAAGCCGCCGAGAGCAAGCACGAATTTAAAAGAGCATTATGATATGGCGCAGATGAGCAAGACGCTGGCGACGATCGATATCGATGCGGACATTGCCTACAAGCTTGCGGACGCGCATTTAGAACAGGTTTCCGATCTGTATACAGAGGAAGCCTATTTGTTGTGTAAGAGACTGGAATTTAAGAATCTCCTCGGCAGATTCTCTGTGGAAGCACCGAAGAATACGGCGGAGGAGCATTTTAAGAAGATAGAAAAGGCGCAGGAGGCAGAAGCATTTTTTGCATCCCTGCGTGGAAAAGCATGCGGGTTCTATGTGGTGCCACAGGAGGAAACGCATGACGCCCACACGGAGGCTGACGGTCAGATGAATCTGTTTGGCAGCTTTGCTATGCAAAACTCCGGCGAAGAAGCGGGAGAGCAGGAGACGGCAGGAAGCTGTCATATCCCGGATTTTCTCGGACTTGCAGTTGCATGCGGTGAGGAGGAAATCTGTTACGTGGAGGTATCAGAAGCGCTTCCCTGCCGTAAGATCCGTGAATTGTTTGCGGGGAGTGCAGCCGCTTCCTATGCGACACTTGACTTAAAGCCGCAGTTAAAGGAACTGGGGATGCTTGAGAAAAAATGTCTTGGAACAATCTCGGAGGAGAACCTGTTCGACAACACGATCGCGGCCTACCTTTTAAACCCGATTAAGAATGAATATCCGTATGAGGACATTGCCAAGGATTATGCGGGACTGATGATTCCGTCGAGAAAGGATCTCATAGAGAAGCTCACGTATGAGAAGGCGGCTGAGAAAAAGCCGGAGGAATTTTTAAAGTGCATCTGCTATATGGCATACGTTGCATACAAGACCAGGGAGCCGCTTGAAAAAGAGCTTGCGGACACCGGAATGGATGCGCTGTTTCGCGAGATCGAGATGCCGCTTGTTTTCACGCTGGCAGATATGGAAAAAGAAGGAATCATTGCGTCCGGGGAGGCACTAAAGGAGTACGGAGACAGGCTTGCTGTGCGCATTGACGAACTCGAGCGTAAGATCTATGAGGAAGCCGGGGAGGAATTCAATATCAATTCTCCCAAGCAGCTCGGTGTGATTTTATTTGAAAAGCTTTCGCTACCGAACGGCAAGAAGACGAAGACCGGTTATTCGACGGCGGCGGATGTTTTGGACCGTCTGGCGCCGGATTACCCGATTGTGGCGGATATTCTGGAGTACAGACAGCTGACCAAGCTAAAGTCCACCTATGCGGACGGTCTGGTGAACTATATCGCAGAGGACGGAAGAATCCACACGTCATTCAACCAGACCATCACGGCGACGGGACGCCTTAGCAGCACGGAGCCGAATCTCCAGAACATCCCGATGCGGATTGAACTGGGAAGACTGATCCGCAAGGCATTTTTGCCAAAGACCGGTTTTGTGTTTGTGGATGCGGATTATTCGCAGATCGAGCTGCGCGTGCTGGCGCATCTGTCCGGGGATGAGAAGCTCATCGAGGCATACCGGAATGCACAGGATATTCACCGGACGACGGCGTCGCAGGTATTCCATATCCCGTTTGACGAGGTGACCGATCTGCAGCGCCGCAATGCCAAGGCGGTCAATTTCGGTATCGTCTACGGAATCAGCTCCTTTGGACTCAGCCAGGATCTCTCCATCACGAAGAAGGAGGCGGCGGAGTACATTGAGCGCTATTTTGAGACCTATCCGAAGATCAAGGGGTATCTGGACGGACTGGTGGCGGAGGCGAAGGAAAAAGGCTATGTCACGACGATGTTCGGAAGAAGACGTCCGATTCCGGAACTTTCCTCGAGTAATTTTATGCAGCGTTCGTTCGGAGAGCGCATTGCGATGAATTCCCCGATACAGGGAACGGCGGCGGACATTATCAAGATCGCCATGAACCGGGTGCATGACCGCCTGCTGGCGGAGAGGTTAAAATCCCGGCTGATTTTGACGGTGCACGATGAACTGCTGGTGGAGACAGCGGTAGAGGAAGAGCAGGAAGTGCGTAAGATTCTTACCGAAGAGATGCACGGGGCAGCACAGTTGTCGGTGATGCTTGAGATTGATGTGCATGCGGGAAGTGACTGGTATCAGGCAAAATAGAGGTGCAGTGGAACGATGAGATTTATAGGAATTACCGGCGGTGTAGGAGCCGGCAAGTCGGAAATACTGGGATACCTGGCGAAGAAGCCGGATACCCGCGTGATGCTTGCGGATGAGATTGCCCATGAGCTGATGTCTCCCGGGACGGAGTGCTATGACAGGATCTGTGAGACGTTTGGCGCGGAGGATATTTTCCTGCCGCAGGGCGGACTGGATCGGGGGAAACTGGCGGCAGTCATTTTTTCCGATGAGGCGAAGCGCAGGCAGATGAATGCCATTGTACACCCGGCGGTGCGCGTCTATGTGGAAAAAGAGGCGGCGAGAGAAAAGCAGGGTGGAAAACGAAAACTTCTGGTGCTGGAGGCAGCGCTTCTGATTGAAGAACATTATGATGAAATTTGTGACGAACTCTGGTATATTTATACCAGAGAGGATATTCGCAGAGAACGCCTGATGGCAAGCAGAGGATATTCCACGGAAAAGGTAGACCGGATTTTTGCAAGCCAGTTGACGGAGGAAGTCTACCGGGAGCACTGCAGGGTTGTGATTGACAACAACGGCAGTGTGGCGGAGGCTTTTGCGCAGATTGACAGGGCGCTTTCGGAGAAGAAATAGAGATTAGGAGATACTGCAGATGAGCGATACGAGCGTATTCGACCAGCCGCTGGTGTTTGGTCTTGATATTGGAACGAGAAATGTGGTGGGAACCGTAGGCTATAAGACGGAGAATGAATTTGTCGTGGTGGCACAGTATATGCTTGAGCATGAGACGCGTGCCATGCTGGACGGTCAGATTCACGATATCGGACGCGTGGGGCATACCATTGCCAAGGTGAAGGAGGAGCTGGAGTCACAGATCGGGCAGGAACTGACCGAAGTGTGTATTGCAGCCGCAGGCCGTGTGTTAAAGACGGTGACGACCAACATCAGCTACGATTTCCCGGAGGAGACGGTCGTTACCGGCGAGGATATTCATACACTGGATTTGCTTGGAATTGAAAAGGCACAGTCCATTTTAAAGGAAATGAACGATACCCGTTATAAGTTTTACTGTGTGGGTTATTCCGTCATGAAGTATTTCCTGAATGATGAACCGTTCTCCAGTCTGGAATCCCATAAGGCAGAGAGGATCAGCGAGGACATCATCGTGACGTTCCTGCCGGAGGATGTTGTGGACGGTCTGTATGCGGCAGTTGGCATGGCGGGACTGACCGTGGCAAACATGACGTTGGAGCCTATTGCGGCGATCAATGTGGCGATTCCGGAGAATTACAGACTCCTGAATATTGCGCTCGTGGATATCGGTGCGGGAACATCCGATATTTCCGTGACGAGAGACGGAAGCATCATCGCATACGGTATGATTCCTCTTGCGGGGGATGAGATCACCGAGCTGATCGTGCAGAGTTATCTGGTGGATTTCAACACGGCGGAGCAGATTAAGCTCTCGAGCGGCATGGAAGATCAGGTGACTTATAAGGACATCATGATGATTGAGCACACGATTCCATCGAAGGATGTGTGGAAGCTGACGGAGCCGGTGGTGGATAAAATGACGACAGAGGTGGCGGCGAAGATCAAGGAGCTGAACGGAGACAAGAGCGTCAGTGCGGCGTTTATCGTCGGCGGTGGCGGTAAGATCCACGGCTACACGGAGATGCTTGCCAAGAAGCTTGATCTGCCGGCAGAGCGTGTGGCGCTGCGCGGTGAGGAAGTGCTGCAGGAAGTGACGTTCCTTCAGACAGAGATCCAGAAGGACCCGCTGCTCGTCACGCCGATTGGTATCTGCCTAAATTATTACGATCAGAGAAACAGCTTTATCATGGTGCGCTTTAACGGGGAGCGGATCAAGCTGTATGACAACAATAAGCTTACGATCGTGGATGCGGCTCTGCAGGCCGGTTTCCCGAATGAGGAACTGTTCCCGAAGCGCGGTAAGGAACTTAATTTTACCGTGAACGGCACACCGCGGATTGTCAGAGGTGAACTGGGAGAGTCCGCCGAGATCTATATGAATGACCGTCTGGTCAACATCAACACCCCGCTGGAGCCGAACAGCGACATCGTGATCGAAGCGTCGACACAGGGTGAAGCGGCGGTTTGTACCTTAGAGCAGCTGGATGAGTATTCCTCTTCGGATATGAAGGTGGTCGTCAACGGCAGGATTGTGCGCTGTCCGAAGTGCCTGGAAGTCAACGGAAGTCTGGAACTGCCGTCCTATGAGATCAAAGAGGGCGATGCGGTTGAGACGAGAAGCTTCTATACCGTGGAACAGCTGGCGGCATTTATGGATGTGGAAGTGGATATGGATCATGAGATCCTTGTGAATAACCGCGTGGCAACCATGGAGAGTCTTGTGTACGAGAACTTTTCCGTGGACTGGGTGGTGCTTTCCTTTGGAGCAGCGGCGGTGGATCCGGCAGAACTTCCGATCGCGGAGCAGCCTGTGACGGCTGCGGCTGGCGGGACGGAGCAGACAGCGGATGAGATCCCGGCTGAGACAGCGGAGAAAGTGGATGCCGCCGAGAACGAGGCACAGAACGGTACAGATTCAGAGAAAGCGGAGCATGGAATGTCACAGGCACCGTCATCAGAGGCGGATGCCGCAGGAGCAGAGAGCGGCGCAGAGCAGCCGTCTGATGGGGAAGCGCAGCAGGCTTCGCAGAAGACAGATCTGGGACTGGTTGTATTTATCAATCAGCAGCCGGTACGCCTGACCGGAAAGAAGAACTACATCTTTGTAGATATTTTTGATTTTTACGATTTTGATTTAACGGCATCTGCGGGAAGAGCGATCATCACAAAACTGAACGGACAGCAGGCACAGTATTCGGCAGTGCTCTCCGAGGGTGACCAGATCGAGCTTCGCTGGCAGGAAATTAACAGATAGAGAGTGGAAGAAATAAAATGGAATTATGCAGTATAGCAAGCGGCAGCAGTGGCAACTGTATCTGCGTGGGAACAGACGAATGCCATGTTTTGGTGGATGCCGGAATCAGCGGAAAGCGGATTGAATCCGGTCTGAATTCGATTGATCTGAAAACGGAAGAGATGCAGGGAATTCTGATCACACATGAACATGTGGATCATATCGCGGGACTTGGCGTCCTTGCGAGACGTTACGGTCTGCCGATGTATGCGACTCCGGGGACGATCGATGCGATACTGCACACCAAATCCGTCGGAACGATCGATCCCGCCCTGTTTCATGAGATTCATGCGGAGGAGGATTTTACGATCGGAGATATGACGATTGAGCCGATTGCCATCTCACATGACGCGGCAGAGCCGGTGGCGTATAAGATGAAGCAGCCCGGAAAATCCATGGCGGTCATGACGGATCTGGGAATTTATGACGACCATATTGTGGAGAAGTTGAAGGGGCTGGACGTGCTTCTTCTCGAGGCGAATCATGATGTACATATGCTGCAGGTCGGAAGTTATCCGTATCCGTTAAAACAGCGTATTCTCGGAGAGAAGGGACACCTGTCCAACGAGCTTTCCGGTCGGCTGCTCGGGGAGGTGCTGCACGATCATTTCGGCACGGTCTTTTTAGGGCATCTGTCCAAGGAAAATAACTACGCGGAACTTGCGTACGAGACGGTGCGGCTGGAAGTGACGATGGGAGATAATCCGTATAAAGGGGATGATTTCCCGATGTATGTGGCAAAGAGAGACGAGCCGTCCGAGCTGGTGCGGTTCTAAGTGCTAAGGCAGGAGAAAAAAGAAGAGGCATACGGTTCTAAGACTAAGAACGTAGGTTATGAATCTGACATATGATAGAGCGAGATTTCAATAGAAGGAATCCTGCTCTATTTTTTTGTGTTCAAAGCCCGCATATCATTGATAATCAGCTGAATGTGAGCTTTCTGCTCCGGCGTCAGATCGGTAAATTCCACCATGATGCGGTCCTGTTCCATTTCCAGCAGGTAATCGGTAGAACAGGAAAAAAACAAAGCCAGTTTTTTCACAATATCCACAGACGGAAGAATGTTGTTATTCTCCCAGTTGCTTACACTTTGCTTAGAAACGTTCAGTTTTCGGGCAAGCTCAACTTGACTCAAATTGCGGGCAGTTCGTAAGGTTTTGATTCGATCCCCCAACATTCTGTTTACTCCTTTTCTAACAAGTGTATAAAGAACGGTGTATATTTACAAAATACATTAGTATTGTTATAATGGACCCTGATTGGACGACAAAAGAAAAAAGAGAGTGGACAATGATAGTATTTTCGGAATTGTTGAAATCATTTATCAATGAAAAGAATATCTCGGTGAAAAAGCTGGCGGCAAATGTCCAGATGGACCGGACGCTGATACAGAAATACATGTCCGGCAGCCGGGGCCCGAAGAATTACAGAGAGGTGCAAAAGCTGGCAGACGGAATGATGCTGCTGCCGGAGCAGCAGGGAGAACTGCTGGATGCGTATTACAGAAATCTTTACGGGGACAAAACGTATGAGGGGTATCGGAAGATCGCAGAGACACTGGAAGGAATGAAGGATTTTCGTATGAAGGAACCGGCATTGCCCGCGGCATTTCCCGATACCGGGATGCCGGAGGAACCACAGGAGGAAGCGGAGTACGTGCGGCACGGAAAACTGGAAGTGGAGCAGGCGTTCATCAGCCTGCTGCGGAAGGAATGTGAGCGTGCAGGCGAGGAGCCTCTTTTCATCCGCATGATGATGCAGCCGGATCAGAATGAGATGCTGAAACTGTTATTACATGCAGTTGGAGGAAGAAACGTTATCTTGGAGCATATCCTCTGTCTGGACTGCGACGGAAACAATAACGAAAATATTATGCTCATTTTTTCTGTGCTGGCACTTGCCGCGGAGTGCAGAGCGTATCATGTCTATTACTATTATGATGACATCCGGTCGCATATCAACGAGATGACATTGCTGCCCAATATGGTGCTGGCCGGGGAAAGTGTATTCCTGTGCAATAAGGAGCGGAGCGAATGCATGATTCTGCAAAAAAGTGCAGCAGCGGAATTTTTTGCGGGGCAGTATAACTATATGAAGAAAAGCGCAGCAAAACTTGCCATGCATTATGAGTTGGAAGGTGCGGATGAAGGCATCCTGCGTGATATTCAGATGGATGGAACATATATGGAATTCGGTTATTTCCCGAGTGTACTGTTGTTCCCGGCTGAGAGAAAATCTTCGGATGACGCAGGAAATTCCCGGGAGGGAACGGGCATCGCGGGGAAATATTATTTTTCGGAGCGGGCATTGAGGGCATATCTGAATCCGGATCGTGCGGATTGCGGCACGGAGTGCCAGGGAGCGCGTGAGGATGGCGGAATGTCGCAGACCGAGCGGGTAAACCGTGTGGGGCACTGGCTGGCAAGGATCAGGGAAGGACAGTGCCTGGCATATATGGCGGATGAGACGAAGCTTGCGATGGAACCCGGCATCGGGATTTTTACCGGCGGACGCGGAACGGTGGGAATCTGGCGCAAAAAGAAGGGAAAACAGCTGCTGCTGGTAAAAGAATGGAGTGTCTATGATTCCTTGTGCGGCTTTGAAAAATTTGCCCTGGATAATGATCTGTTTCTGGATGCAGAAACTACAACGGAAAGAATACGGCAAATCTGGGAGGAGAGCTCCAAACGAACGATGTAAATGTGTCACACAGAGTGTCACACGTTGAAACGGGAAAATGGAGAAAATATAATAAAAAGTGAATTTTTTGTGAAATTTTGTCGCATCTGGTAGATGGCGGGAAAGAAGAATACAACATGAAGATAAAATTGGCTTTATTAGACAAAGACAAAAATTATTTGGAACGATTATCAACCGTATTTTTAAATAAATACCCGGACCGTATTGAATTTTATTCCTTTTCCGATTCCAAAGTGGCACTTCAGTGTGTGCAGTCGGGAAAAGTGGAGGTATTTCTTGCGAATGAACAGTTTGAAGTGAATGTGGCGGACATTCCCGAAAATACATGCTTTGCCTATATTGCAGAAAATGCAGAAACGGAAGAAATACATGGACAGCGCACGATATTCAAATATCAGCGCGCGGAGACTTTCTATAAGCAAATCTTAGATTTTTATGCGGAAAATACGACAAAAGTTATCAGCGGATATTCATCCAATCATCAGAATACAACGGAAGTGATATCATTCGGATCGTTTTCGGGAGGAACGGGCTGTTCTACAGTCGCAGCGGCGTTCTGCATCTATGCAGTCAGACGTGGAGCCAGGGTTTTGTACTTAAATCTGGAACGTTTCGGAACGACAGACAGTTTCTTTCATGGAGAGGGACAGACAGATTTCGGCGATCTGTTATATGCCGTCAAAAGCAAGCGGAATAATTTGAATATAAAGCTGGAGAGTACGTTAAGACAGGATGCATCCGGTGTTTATTTTTATGCCAGTCCGAAAGTTGCCCTGGATCTACAGGAAATGGATGAAACAGATGTTAAGACATTGCTGGATGAACTGTGTGCATCCGGCAGATATGACTGTATTATAACCGATATCGATCTGGATTTGAATCCCAAAGTAGAAAAAATATTGGAATATTCTTCCAAAATTGTATTTGTGAGCGACGGAACGGATATTTCCAATATGAAATTGGAACGTGGGCTGCAGACAATGAGACTGTGGGCGCAGCAGAAAAATGAGGTTCTTATGAGCCAGGCATATTTGTATTATAACAAATTCAGCAATAAGACATCCAAGGCTGTGCAGGGGCTTGACCTGGAAGAACTGGGTGGTGTTCCACGCTTTGAGCATGCGACGACGCAGCAGGTAATCGAACAACTGATAAACATTCCTAACTTTGCAAAGTTATATAGTAAATAGGAGTTGCAAAATGACGAGTGAGGAAGAACAGAAGAAAGTTCTTGAAATAAAAAAGTACATAACGGATCATTTTCAGCTGGCACAGATCTCCAATGAAGAACTGGAAGAAAAAGTGGAACAGATTGTAAATGAGTATATGAGTGATGCGTACTGTTCCATTCAGCAGAAAATTTCGATTGCGGGACAGGTTTACGGCGCCATCCGCGGGTTTGGTCTGCTCGACAGCATTATCAATGATGACACGATTACAGAGGTGATGATTAACGGACCGGATCGGATTTTCATTGAGCAGAATGGACGCTTGTATAAGCTGGATAAGCATTTTGAAAGCGAACAGAATCTGGAGGACATTATTCAACGGATTGTGGGACAGGCAGGAAGAGAGGTCAATCAGGCAAATCCGATCTGTGATACCAGATTGCCGGACGGGTCGCGTGTGAATGTGGTGCTGCCGCCGATTTCGTTGTGCGGTCCCATTGTCACGATTCGTAAGTTCTCGAAGACACCTATGACAATTGAACGGTTAATTGCGTATGGTTCACTCACTCCTGAAATTGCGGATATTTTAAAACTGCTGGTGCAGGCAAAGTACAATATTTTTATCTGCGGAGGTACGGGATCCGGAAAAACAACGTTTTTAAATGCGCTTTCTAATTATATTCCGAAGGACGAGCGTGTCATTACCATTGAAGATTCGGCGGAATTGCAGATTGTTGGTATCGACAATCTGGTCAGTCTGGAAACGCGTAATTCCAATGCATCCGGAACGGGAGAAATTACGATTCGTGATCTGATAAAATCTTCACTCCGTATGCGTCCGGAGCGGATTGTCGTGGGCGAGGTCCGCGGCGGGGAAGCACTGGATATGCTGCAGGCAATGAATACCGGGCATGACGGTTCACTGTCCACCGGACATGCGAACAGTACCGCGGATATGTTAAGCCGACTGGAGACCATGGTTCTACAGGGGGCAGATGGGCTGCCACTCGATGCTGTTCGCCAGCAGATTGCGTCAGCGATTGATATTATGATCCATTTGTCTCGCCTTCGGGATAAATCGAGAAAGACAATGGAAATTACAGAAGTGATCGGATATGAAAACGGAGAAATCCTGTTAAACCCATTATATGTGTTTGAAGAGGATGAGAATACAACATTGGAAAAAGTGTCCGGCAGCCTGAAGCGGACGGATAACAAAATGCAAAATGTTTTTAAACTACAGTTAGCGGGAATAAAAGTAGAGGTCTGAACAATATGAAAAAAGAAAAGAAAAAGGAAGAACAGTATATAAATTCGCCCCTCAATAACCCAATGCTTAACTATGATGTTTACGTCCCGGGAAAAGGAGAACGAATAGTTGTGAGTATCTTGTTTTTCTTGATCGGCGGATGTGTGGGGATGGTCTTCTATGGAAATCTGTTTATGAGAGATGGTATGGCAACTACAGCTACATACATTTCTAATCTTGTTTTTTTTGTGATTGTGGGTGTGCTTGCAGTCCGCTTTGCATTTCCTGTATATATAAAAAATTGTTTAGAAAAACGGAAAAATAAATTAAAACTGCAGTTCCGGGATATGCTGGAGTCGCTGACGGCATCATTTTCATCCGGAAGTAATGTACAAAATGCATTTCAGGCGGCATATGAAGATCTGAATATGCAGTATGAAAAAAAAGACTATATTGTGGTTGAGATGCAGGAGATTTTAAACGGAATTGCACAGAACATCAATATTGAGGATATGATGAGAAACTTTGGGGATAGAAGCGGTAATGAAGACATCAGAAGTTTTGCAGATGTATTTGAAGTATGTTACCGAAAAGGTGGCGATATGAAAGTGATTATTCACCGGACACACAATATCATCAGTGAGAAGATGGCGGTGGCGGATGAAATAGAAACAAAACTTACGTCCAATAAGATGCAGCACAATGTTATGAGCATTATGCCAGTTGCAGTTGTTATGCTGTTGCGTGTTACGAATGAAGCATTTGCGGCTAATTTTGCGACACCGATGGGTGTGTTTGTAAATACGATCGCAATCGGGATTTTTGTAGGGGCATACAAATACGGATTGAAAATAGTAGATATAAAGGGATGAGAATATGATATTGAATTTTATCTTGCTGCTTCTGGCGTCGATTGCTACAGGGATGTTTCTTGTGAACTTAGCCAGAGGAAAACAGTACGGCTATATGGTGGAAAGTCTGGATGGCAGTGAATATTTTTTGAAAGAAGTGTATGTTGTCGGATTTAGTCTTAATGATGGAAGGATCTTTAGGCTTCGCGGCAAAATGGAACGTGATCTGAAGAAGCAGGCAAAATTACTCTGGGGAGATCAGTATTATGAATATTATGCAAATCTTGCATGGGCACAGTTCTTATCACTTACGCTGCTGGTTGTTTCCATTGGATTTTCTTTATCTGGTTTTTTAAAAACAGAACAGATACCGATTTTATTGATTCTGGTATTGTTATTCATCGCTGCGTTTTGGAATTTGTCATTGTCTAAGATGAAAGAGAAGGTGCAAAAACGCAGGGAAGAGTGCGAGGCAGAATTCCCGAATATGGTTTCAAAGCTGGCACTACTAATCAATTCCGGTATGGTATTGCGGGAGGCATGGCGCGTCACTGCCTATGGAAAAGAGGGAACCCTGTATGCGTTGATGAAGCAGGCGTGCGAGGATATGGAAAACGGAGAATCAGATGTTGGAGCTATTTATAAATTTGGAGTTACATCAGATTCGGCTAGCATTAAAAAGTTTACAAGTGCAATGATTCAGGGAATGCAGAAGGGAAACAGCGAACTGGCAGATTTTATGGTTTCCCAGACAAGTGAACTCTGGGCTCATAAGCGGCAGATGGCATTACAGCAGGGAGAAGTTGCTGCTGGAAAATTGATAATTCCACTCGGAATTACATTCGCCGGAATTATTATGATCATTGTATCGGCGGCGATGCAGAGCATGTCATTTTGATTTATGCGCAATGCGTATAGATAAATATTTTTGAGAAAGGAGGCAACAGTTATGAAATTGTTAGAGAAAGCAGATTCATTTTTGATTGGAGCCAAGATTAGAGTAGATTCTTTCCTGAATCACGAGGAAGGCGACACGAACTTTATATCAATTCTGGTACTTCTTGGTATCGCACTGGCACTTGCCGGCGTATTTCTTGGATTCAAGGATCAGGTTCTTGCCTGGGTTGACACAAATGTAGGCGACTTTTTTAACCAGAATGGTGGAAGAGGTTAAAAGAAAAAGGAGAAAACCTGCTGCAGAGACAAGCAGGTTTTCTCTGTATCCATTGAAATAAGAGAGACAGGAGCATAAAAAGTGAATGTTGTAATACATGGAATTGGCTGGGGAATTCTGGCAGCGGCAATGATGCTACCAATGAAAGCGGTTGCACGGAAGCGGGGGGCGAAAGAGACACGCAGAGGCTGGCGGACTGTGGTAATGTGTCTGATTCTTGTGGCAGTGTCTGTTTTGGAAGGCTGCAGAATTGCCACCAGAGATTTTCTGATTGCGGAGGAGGTGCGTCTTACCATCAGCTATTTTCTGATACTCGGAGCGGCTGTGATTGATGAGAAAATGCGCATTATACCTAATTTTATACCGGGAATCATGGTACTTTCCAGTCTTGTGATTGTTGCCATAAAAGCACTGATGGGTGGAAATGTAGGGATCGATCTGGCAGGAGCCATTTTGGGAGCGCTGCTCTGCGGTGTTGTATTGGGAATTGCGGACAAGGCATCCAAAGGAGGAATCGGAAAAGGGGATATCAAACTTTTGATGGCACATGGATTCTTGTGCGGAACAAATATTGTTTTCTCAACGTTGTTGTTAGCGCTGCTCTGTTGTGCAGTGTTTTCGGCAGGGATGGTTTTATTGAAGAAATGTACGGCAAAAGATCATCTGGCTTTTGGACCGTTTTTATATGTGGGATATGCAGTGATGCTCTTCTTTACAATTTACTAAGAAAGAAGGACTGGTGAGGATAATGAAAGGCTCTAAAATACTGATTACATTAGGAATGATCGGCGTGCTTGCCGGTGGCTGGGGTGTGTTCTGGTCAAAAAATATACATTCCTATTTAGAATATAAAAATTTGCTGGCATCGGCAGAAGACAGCCTGAAGGATGGTTTGTATGAACAGGCAATTGAACGTTATCAGCAGTCGTTAAGTTATTCCGATGATATAAAGACATATCAGAAAATTAAGGAAATCTATGACCTGTATTACGCGGAAGAACCGACTGCTTATGTGCGGAATTGCTACATCGGTGATATGAGTGCAGCAACCGTGGCATATCCGAAGCAGGCGGAATTCTGGCAGGCAGAAATTGAATTATATATGGAAGGAAAGAATGATTCCAAGGCATATGCAGCGGCAAAAAAAGCGTTGAACAGCGGAGCAAAAAGTGAAGAACTGACGGCTGTTTATCAGAAGCTGTTGTATGAAGTGAAATTGGATTATCAACTTTATACAGAATTTAAAACTTGCCTGAACGGTTATATCACGGTATGTGACGGTGATAAATGGCAGGTGCTTGATGGCAAAGGAGAGAAAGTCAGCAGTCAGTATCAGTTTATTGGACTAATCAATGATGAGGGTGATGGAATTTATACGAATGATATTGATACAAGACTTTTGGATAAAAAAGAAGTAACGCGGGCAAGATTTGAGATTACGGTACAGGATGCAGGATATTACTCAGAGACATCCGGATATGTGCCGGTAAAGGTGGATGATAAATGGAAATATCTTAATACAGATGGGAAATATCTGCCAGGAGAATACGATCAGGCAGGAAGTTTTTATAATCATAAAGCTGCCGTTTTGCAGGGGGAAAAATGGTTTTTGATCGATGACACCGGAAAGACGGTGTCTGACAATTATGAGGACATGAAACTCGATTTGTATGGCAGTTATGTACAGGGTGGTGTGATACTGGCGAAAAAGGACGGCGCTTACCACATTTATGATTTGGAGGAAAATCAGATCGGTGATTTCTCATGTGACGGTATGGATATCTGCATTGATGGCGGACTTATTGCGTTTAAACAGGGAGACAAATGGGGGTATGTCGATGTGGAGGGAAACATTGCCGTGGAACCGCAATATGCCGGTGCAAAAAGTTTTTCCGACCATCTGGCGGCTATTTGTGATGAAAACGGATACTGGGGATTTATAAACAGCAGATATGAGCAGGTGATCGAATCTGATTATCTGGATGCCTATTATTTTAATTCGGATGAGACCTGTATGGTGAGTGCCTCAGATGGCACCTATCAGATAATGAGATTCGTTTTTGAGTAAAGGGGTTGCTTATGAAAAAGATGGAGCATGTGAATGAGTCTGGTGAGGTAATGCTGGAAGGATTGATCGTATATACGATCACGGTATTTCTGCTTTTTTTCCTGCTGGCTATTTTTTCAGTGTTGTTTCAGGCATGGAATGTGCAGACGATTGCGAACGAGACGGCGGCAAGGAATGCACAGATTTACAGACTGGAAAGTGCAGACGTAGTAACTGGATATGTCACGGAAGAACAGTTGACGGATATGCCGATTTACCGTTACCTGAAGAATCGAACAGAACTTGAAATGGCCGCCAGACAAAAGATTATGGACTATGCATCGAATCGCTTAATAAAAACAACCTATACGAAAGCAACGTCAGATCCTCAGATTGATGTTGAAATGGAAAAGGATTCAATTGCCAGAAGGCATATAAAAGTGACTGTGACAGGAGATTATACTGTCCCGTTTGGTGAGGCGCTGTCATATTTTGGATTTGATAGTGTGGCACATTATGAGACAACTGCTTATGCGGAATGTGTGGATTTGCTGGATTATATCAGTATGGTGGATTTTGTGGATAATCAGACTTCACTGGGGCAGTTTGGCAGCGAAACTGTGGGATTGGTTAACAGCATCATGAAACTTTTTAATGATATACGTGGCTTGATTGCGGATTAGAAAGTGGGGAAACAGATGAGAAAACGATATTGGAAGTTTAAGCATTTCAAATACATCAATGGAATCCGGGGAGCAATTTCTTTATTTCTGGCAGTCATAATGACACCGTTTCTTACAATAGCGATGGCTTTGGTGGAGACCGGACGCTACAACAGTGCTGTTTCAGTGTTGGATGAAGCAATGGGAATTTCTTCTACGGCAACGCTTGCAAATTATGATGAATATCTGCATAAGAGATGGGGACTTTTGGCAGCAGATCAAGGGATCAATCTGGATGCCTTGTATGGCAGTTATCTATCAACGAATGCAGGTGTTCTCGGATCAAGCTTGACGCTGGAGAATCAGAGCGCAGAGGGGATATATCCACTGGGAGATCCGGAGATTTTGGAAAGTCAGATTTTGGAGTTCAGTAAATTAAATGCACCGACACTGTTGGCGGAAAATTTTTTGAATTTGTCTTATCTGATTGACAAATTGGAGGAACTGGGACAGTTTGATAATATTGTAGCCAGTTTAAATGGTGGTGTGGGAGTCATTGATTCAACAGTGACATTGGTTGACTATACGGAGGATCTAGTGGAGGATGCGACAAATCTGGATGCTTATAGTCAGACGTATGAGGAACGTTACACTGCATTTTCGGATGCGGTAAATGATTTAATAGAGGCGTTGGGAGAAACACGTCCGGATGGGGAGGAAGACCCGGAAGGAGCAGCGGCATATGATGCGAATATAAATACATTGCGGATAAATGCAGAGACTGCCAGAACTAGTTATAGTGAGATATTGGGAAATATTTCTGAAACATTATCGGACTATAAAACTAAGATGACCCAATGTCAGGAATCATTGTCAGGAATCGGTACAAATGCATTAGGGGCTGCATCTTCACTTGGTGAATTAAGGCAAACAAGACTAGATAAAAGCCAGCGTAAACGTGACAATAAGAGAGAGATTGAGAGGATGCAAAGAGATGGGTTTGCAGAAAATGATCCGACGTACCAAAATTTGTTGAGAGAGAGAGATACAATCGAACGCGAATTAGCACAGTTAGAAACGCAGATTGGAGTATTGGAGGCTGCTTCGGATGGTGGTGAAGAGGTGACAAGCGGTTGGCAGGATACCTTTGAGAGTTATGATGATGCAGTTATTGGAACCATTATCCAGAGCTTTGATAGTATGAAAACGAGTGTTGACGATTATAGTATCAGTTTCGTTACATCGGAGACGGCGAGTTTGGATGAGATGATATACCATAGTGTAGCAGTTGGGGGCTATATTTCTGCTTCAGAGATCAATAGCTATTTGACACAGCAAGAGCAAAAATTGCAGAATGGAAGTTTATCTGCTTTGCTAGAAGGAATGACATCTTTTTATAATTCTATTTTTCAAATGACGTTGTTGTATGATCCAGAATTATCTGCTTATTTGGATGTGGATTATTATAATCAAAATTTGGGTGGATTACCAGGAGGAAATGCAGCAAATGGAGGAGTGATACAGATTATACATAATATAGCTGATACTATAACAGCTATTAGGAACTTCAAAGAAGATCTGTCACATTGGAAATTTGGACAGGCGCTTTTAAAACTAAAAGAGATTATTGTGAACATTGTAAATTTGTTTGAAGCGCTGGTTCAATTTGCATGTGGCATTGTCAGAAATATTCTGGATCTGTTTCAAGGATGTGATCGGCTATATTATAGTACATATGTGACGTTTAATCTTTCGTGCAGAACGGATGATGATTTTAAGTGTATGACAGGATATACATTAGAAGATCTCCCAGAGCAAGAGATAGTGGGAAATAATGGTACAGTATTTGATGATCTGGTTGCTTTGATTGATGCGGTGCAAGGATATGTTAATGGATCAGGAGATGATATAACTTTCAGCGGGGCGGAACTGGAATATATTTTATATGGAAGTAATAGTGAGGTGGCAAATCAACTGTATACATTTTGCGCACTTTATTTAATACGTTTTTTGCTTGACATTGCTCCTGTGGTGGCTAATACAGAAGTACAGGAATTGGCTGCGGCTACAACATTTGGGTATCCAGTTGTAATCGGATTGGAAATGGTACTAGAGCCTTTAATAGAAACAATTTTTTTAGTAAATGGAGAATCTTTTAGTATTTATGATAAGACAGTATTCTTAACACCAACCGGGTTACCAACGATGATAAATAAGATGATATCTGTGGCACGAGTGACAGCGCAGGAATCGGAGGTATTGAAGGAAGAACTTGTTAATGCATTTGGTGCCACTATGGATGATTATGAATATCAAGAATATCTTTATGAAAACCGGGATAATAATAATAATGACGATGACGATGATGATGATGACAGGCGTGGATTACACGTTTGATCTGCGGAGCAGTTACACCTATCTCCGCACGGAGGCAGATGTCAAAGTGAAGCAGATGCTGCCTGCATTGATAGATTCTTCCCTGTTTGAGATTACCCGGGAGCAATACAGGGGGTACTGATATGAGAAGAGAAAGAGAAGAGGGAGCCATCACACTGGAAGCTTGCGTTTCGGTGCTTGTATTTTTAGTGTTGATGTTGTTTTTAGCAGGTTTTTTTAAAATGTATATGGCGCAGAACGCAACAGCACACACGCTGTTGCAGACATCACAGAGTCTGTCTCTCGATGAGTATTCAGCAGAAAGAATCGGAAATGGTGGCTGGGAATCCGTTGGGGATCTGATAAATGGTCTTTTTGAATTGTTTAACAATGATGAGTTTACGTCTTACACAAGCTGTCATGAGGGAGCGATTGTTGACCAGGATGTGATAAAGAAACGTTTTGTCGGATATCTGACCGGTGGGGACGAAGCTGCTGCAGATGAATTTTTAAAGAATGTAAAAGTAGTAGACGGATTAGACGGATTGGATTTTTCGGAATCCTATGTAGCCGATGATACGCTGTATATCGTTTTAAACTATGAATTAGAGTATGACATGAATGTCTGGAGCATGGATCCTGTGAATGTGAGACAGACGACCTGCTCCAAATTATGGAAGAATCTGGAGTGACAGAAATGAGTAAATTTTATTTTGAAAATCAGGGAAATGGCACTTATCTGGTGTATCCGGTTGGACCGGATGAGCAGGTAGACGCATTGACGCTTGGAATGCTTACCAATAACAGCATAAAGAATTTTGCGCCGGTTGTTTATACACAACAGGATGAGAAAAAATATATCAAATATAATGTGACAACCAGAATCTCTGTGCAGCAGTTGTTGATGAGCCCGGTCAATAAAAAACAGCTTCTGGGAGTACTTAACGGAATCGCTGCGGCAGTAAGCGATGCAGAAGAATATATGATTGACGTGAGATCTATTCTGTTTGATCAAAACTACATTTTTGTGGATGCCGCAGGGGAGACAACGGTTATGATATGCCTTCCGGTTGCTGGGGAGCAAAAACAGCTTCCGGATATGAAACTGTTTTTTAAGGAACTGTTGTTTACGGTCAGTCTGAATTCGAGAGAGAACAACGACTATTTTGTTCGTATGATTAACTATTTAAATAAGGAAGCTTCTTTTTCTACAGAAGCTTTTTCGGATTTCCTGAAAAAGCTTTCGGTCGAGTCAGCACCGGTGGTACAGGGGGCTGTGCAGGCACCGGCAAGACAGGAAAATGTGCAGCCGAAGGCATCGCAGGTACAGACACAGCCGCAGGTATCGCAGGGACAGGCACTGCCACGGCAAAATCAGCAGCAAGCTGCTCCGGGAAATACTTATCGACCTCAGCCACAGGTACCGCAGTCCGGGCAGCCGGTGATGTCGGCGCAGAAACCGCAGGTACAGAAGCAGCCGACACAGGCTGCTCCGGCGAGTGGTACAAATGCACAGAAAAAGGAGATGTCCTGGTTTTATCTGATGCAGCATTATAACAAGGAAAATGCGGCTTTGTATAAGAGCCAGAAGGAACAGAAGAAGCAGGAAAAGAAGACAGGAAAAGAAAAAGGAAAGAAGCAGGAAGCCAGAAAGAATCCGGCAGGCACAACAGGGATAGTACAGACGCAGCAATATGCGGTTCCGGGTGCGCCGGGGAATGTGCCAAATAACGGTATAACGATGCCGGGGAATATGCCGGCAAACGGAATGCTGCAGAACAGAATGGCGAGTGCGCCGCAGAATACCGCAGGTCCGGCAATTTCAACCGCCGGACCAAACGGAATGACATCACAGCCTGCGGCACCGATGATGTCACAGGGAAAGATTGTTGAGCACAGGGCGGATTTTGGAGAGACAACGGTATTAGGCGGCGGACTGGGAGAGACGACAGTATTGTCGGAAGTGCATATGCAGGGAAATGAGAATATGCCTTATCTGATCCGCGAAAAGAACAGCGAAAAAATATCATTAAGTAAACCGGTATTCCGTATCGGAAAAGAAAAAAGTTATGTGGATTATTTTATTGGAGATAATACAGCGGTCAGCCGGAGCCATGCCAACATTATCACAAGGGAAGGACGGTGCTTTATTCTGGATACAAATTCCACAAATCATACCTATGTAAATGGTGTGATGATCAGGAGCAACGAGGAAGTTGTTTTATCCGAAGGAGATAAAATACGGCTGGCAAATGAAGAATTTGTCTTTCATGGATAAAGGATTAAAAAAGCAGACGGAAAGGCGGAAGGTGCGGGCGTGAACTTTATTATTTCAGCGACAACGGATATAGGCACAACGAAAAAGACAAATCAGGATAGCCTCAGTATGAAAGTGATTCGTACACCGGCAGGCAGAATGGTATTTGCTGTGCTGTGCGATGGAATGGGAGGTCTTTCAAGCGGAGAAGTGGCAAGTGCAACGGTTGTGAAGGCGTTTCATGAGTGGGTGGTAAAGGAACTGCCGGGTTTATGTATGCAAACGGAAATTATGGATTCTGAGATACAAACCCAGTGGGAGAAAATTATCACACAACAGAATGAGAAGATTAAATCATACGGAGCAAGACAGGGAGTCCGGCTTGGAACCACAGTAGTAGCGATGCTTTTGACACAATCGAGATTTTACATACTAAATGTCGGGGATTCGCGTGCCTATGAGATTAAGAACGGGATAAGACAGCTGACAGCAGACCAGACATTTGTGGCACGCGAAGTAGCATGCGGAAACATGACAGAAGAGCAGGCGAAAATGGATGAACGGCGCAATGTATTGCTGCAGTGTGTGGGAGCTTCCGAAGCGGTATATCCGGATATGTTTTTCGGTGAAGTGCAGAGAGATGCCGTCTATATGCTTTGCTCCGATGGCTTTCGGCATGAAATAACGCCGGAGGAGATTGGGGAAGGCTTACAGCCGGAGAAACTTTTGGACGAACACAAGATGCAATGCTGTGCGACAGAATTGGTGGAAAAAAACAAAATGCGCGGTGAGCGGGACAATATTTCAGTTGCGCTGGTACGGACGTTTTAGGGAGGATGGGCATGCTGGAAATAGGAACGCTTGTCGATGGCAAATACAAAATTTTAAATAAAGTCGGACAAGGCGGAATGAGTGTTGTTTATCTTGCAATGAATGAAAAAGCAAATAAACAATGGGCGATTAAGGAAGTCCGCAAAGATGGCGTCAAGGATTTTGAAGTGGTGAAACAAAGCCTTGTTGCGGAAACGGACATGCTGAAAAAGCTGAGCCATCCGAGTCTGCCGAGTATCGTGGATGTGATCGAGGATGAGAGTACATTCCTGATTGTGATGGACTACATACAGGGAAATCCTTTGAGCAGAGCGCTGGAAGAATATGGAGCGCAGCCGCAGGAACATGTGATTGAGTGGGCAAAGCAGCTTTGTGATGTGCTTGGTTATCTGCATACCAGAACACCGGCAATCATATACCGGGACATGAAGCCGGCAAACGTGATGCTTAAGCCGGACGGGAATGTGACGCTTATTGACTTTGGAACGGCAAGAGAATTTAAAGAAAAAAACCTCGCAGATACCACCTGTCTGGGAACTGTGGGGTATGCTGCACCGGAGCAGTTCGGAGGAATGGGGCAGACGGATGCAAGGACGGACATTTATTGTCTGGGCGCTACGCTGTATCATCTGGTGACCGGGATGAATCCCTGTGAGCCGCCTTACGAAATCCGGCCTATCCGTGAGATCAATCCGTCGCTTTCCGGCGGATTGGAGCAGATTATTTTAAAATGTACCCAGCGAAACCCGCAGGATCGATATCAATCCTGTGCAGAACTGATGTATGCACTGGAACATTATGATGAGATTGATGATGTGTTCCGGAAAAAGCAAAAAAGGAAACTGACCGCATTTGCATCGAGTGTTTCCCTGATGGTCATTTGTGCGGCCGTATCCATATGGGGATACATTTCTGCGGAAAATAAAAAAAGTGAAAATTATGACATCATCCTGAAGCGTGCGGAGAATGCGGAAGATTATTATGAAGCGATATTGACGGATCCGGTAAGGACGGATGCTTACCTTGGTCTGAACGACTTGCTCATAAATGACTTTGTGCTGACAAGAGAAGAAGGGCAGACACTGCAGCAGCTGCGTCTTGGTCTGGATCAAAAAAACGCAAAGGGGTTTTATGACAGCGTAGATGTATTGGGAAAATTAAAAAACAGCAATCCCAAAGGATATGAGGAAGTGTGTTATCAATTTGGGGAATCTTTCATGTTTTATTATGATGTTAATACGGACTATGACAGATATGTAAATGCGGAAAAATGGTTTGCGGAAGTCTCGAAGGAGGATTATCCGATTGCTGGAATATACTGTGATATTGCGGACTGTATGGAGCTAATCAATCAGTATAACGGTGCCAAAGTGAAACAGACAGAAAAAATGTATGAGGAATATGGAAGATTGTGGGAAATGGTTGGAGAACTGAAGGATAAGGCGGATGAATTTGGAAGTGTAGATGCAAAGCTTCAAGTCTGGAATGAGATTAACCGTATGATCAATGAACGTGCGGTGCAGTTCCTTGAGGTTGCAACAGCGGAGGAATTGCAGCAGGTGTTGAATTCCATATCCGAAGAAGCGGGAGCGGTACAGGAATCTGTGATCAGTGAAGATATACAAAAGCTGCAGGATGCGATTCGTGAAACGCAAAAAAAACTGGATTCGGTCGGAGAATAGGGGGAACAAGAATGACATATGAGATGTATCGCTATATTTTTGTGATAGCAGCGGTTCTCTGCGGAGTGATGTTTGGGGTCTCTGTTCTGCTGTTTTCCTTGCTAAAAATACCGGCAGTGATCGGCAATTTGAGTGGATCTACGGCGAGAAAAAGTATCCGGACGATTGAGGAAAAGAGTTCCTGGAAAGAGAATGGAACCAATGATCCGGACGAAAACTGGAAGAGCAGGGGCAGATTAACGGATAAAATATCACCGTCAGGAAGAGTGCAGCCTTTGCCGCACATGACAGGACAAATGGACATCATTACCACTAAGATTGCAACACAGCGGATGACGTCTATGCCGCAGTCGGAGGAGACGGTAGAGTTGACGGAGAAAACGGCATCCGATATTACAACGCAGCTTGAAAATGTGCAGTCCTGCGGTGAGACAACATTGCTTGAAGAAGCAGCGTTTGAGATAGAACTGGATATTACTTATATTCACACAGATGAGATTGTGGCGTGAAAAGGGACAGAAGAAAAGGAGTGCGGAAAATGAAAATTAGTAAGACATCACTGGCAGAAAGAATGATAGCGCTGCTGCTGGCGGCAGTTGTTGTCGTAAGTGCGATACCGATAGGAGCGCTAAGAGTTTCTGCAGCAACGCTGGTTCAGCTGTCGGGAAGTGTAACGGATCAGGTGACGGGAAGCGGGATTGCAGATGTAACGGTAACTTTAACTTCAGAGACATCAGATGCCGTTGTGGAAGGAACGCAGACGGATGCGAATGGAGCATATGCGGTAAATCTGACAGCGGGAGCTGCTTACACGGTAAGTTTTTCAAAAGAAGGGTACAAAGGAAACCAGATTGCTTATACGGGAGCAGATACGACGGCGGATACAAGTGGTGTGGATGTGCAGATGGAAGAAAAGAAAGAGGATACAACGTTTGCTTTTGCTATGCCAGCGCCGGATGCGGTTCCCTATGGAACAGATTTTTCAAATATTGCAGTGTCGCAGGAACAGCCGGATGTAGCTGTTACATATAAAAGTCTGGATGAAAATGTGGCAACAGTAGATGCGGATGGAAAAGTAACCGCATTATGTGCGGGTACTGTGACAATCACAGCGGCATTGGAGGAAAGTGAAGAATACAAAAAAGCCGTTGCAAGTTATGATCTTACCATTGAAAAAGCGGATCAGACCGGATTCGTATTTGCAAATCCGAATCCGGGGAAACAGGGCTGGGGAACCGGAAGTTTTGAGAATGCTGCAAGTGGCGGAGAGGGAACCGGCGCGATACATTATGCTGTTACAGAAGGAAATGAGTGTGGCAGCGTAGATCCGGATTCCGGAGTTCTTACATTTATAAAAGAAGGAACAATAAAGGTTACTGCGGAGAAAGAAGAGGATTCCTGCTACAAAGCGGCAGTGGCATCTTACCAGATTACGGTGGAGAAGGGAGATCAGACCGGTTTTCAGTTTAAGAACAGCGCACCATCTGTTTCTTATGGAGAAAACGGGAACTTCTATACGAATGAACTGCTCGGAACGGTAGCGGACGCGACGATTACCTATGCGATCACAGAACAGAAAGATGCGGATGGAAACAACGTATCTGACGTGGCGGAAATTGATGCACAGCTTGGAACATTGACCATCAAGCGGCCGGGAACGGTAAAGGTTGTGGCAGAGAGCACGGGTTCAGCCGGTTATAATGATGCGCAGGCGGAATATGTACTTACGATTCATAAAGCAAATCCGCAGGTGGGTTTTGCAGACGGCAGCGATGTATCGATACTGTATGGTGAAAAGGGAAAGCGCTATATCAATGCACTGACCGGTGCGGAAGCACTGCAACAGAATGCGGGAAGTATTGTGTATGAAGTGACCGGACAGACCGCGGGCAGTGAGATCGTAGAACAATTGGATTCTTCAAGCGGTGAGATTACTTTCAAGGATGGTGTGACTGGAAGAGCAACCGTGAATGCTACATGGGAAGAAAGTGACTGTTATACGGGAGGAAGCGCCAGTTATACGGTGACGGTCTCCTATGCGCAGACGCCGGCAGACGCGTATGAAGTGACGGGGGATAAAGCAAATAACAGTGAGTGGTATACCGGTAATGTAAAAATTGCGGCACCGACAGGTTATCAGATCAGTTACAGCAATACGCTGGAGGATAATGAGTGGAAGACGGCAGTTGACTGGGACACTGAATGGGATAAGAATGGTACAAATCCAGGTAGAGAGATTTATCTGCGTGATTTAAACAGTGGCGCAATCACGGATGCAGTCAGCGTGGACGCCGTAAAATTAGATAAGACAGATCCCGTTGTGTATGATATTACTTACAGCAAAACCGCTGTGGATAAAGTGCTGGAGGGTATTACATTTGGTTTGTACAATGCAGAATATATTGATGTAACAATATCGGCGTATGATGCAATCTCTGGAGTGGCTTCACTGTCATACGCATATATGTCGGACGGGACGGTGGCAAATGGTGTCAGTCAGGGAGAGACGACAGTCGATGTTACAGCGGGAACGCCGGGAATAGAGATCGATACACAGACTGGTAAAGTAAGTTATTCGTTCCGGATTCCGGCAGAGTTCCGAGGTAAAATTCAGGCGGCTGCTGTGGATGGCGCCGGCAGACGGGCGCAGATCACAACAGAGAAGACGATTGTTGTGGACAATGAAGCTCCGGTGGTTGGGATTACGCTGCATGGAACCGACGGAAATGCGCCGGTGGCGGCAAATTATCAAGGCGTTTATCAGCAAACGATTGTTGCGGAAGTAACGGTTGAGGAGTCCAATTTTATGCCGGATGCAACACATGCGATTGCAAACGGCGAAGAAAAAATGTTTGATTCTTCCTGGAGCAGAGTAAATGGAACGGATACGTGGAAGAATACGATTACATTTTCTGAGGATGCGGTGTATTCTTTGAAGGTTTCTTCAAAAGACCTGTTAGACAAAGAGACATCAGAGGAAGTGACTTTTACGGTGGATCAGCATGCGCCTGCAACAGGGGATATTCAGATTGAGTACAGTCCGACAGCGAGCACATGGGAAAAAGTTCTGCATATGGTTACCTTTGGATATTATGCGTACAAAGATAATGTAACGGTAACATTACATGCACAGGATCGGGTGTCAGGTGTGGAATCGTTTGCATGGACTTATACGCAGGAAGAAAACACCAGCACGACAAAAAATGTTGCGTTGAAAAACGGTGTGATAACACAGGATCAGATTGCGTATTCCAATAATGGGAAAAATGCAAAGGCATCCTTTGTACTCACTGCAACGGAGGCAGAACAGTTTCGGGGAAGCGTAGCGGTGACAGTGACGGATAAAGCCGGAAACACAAGTGATGTCAAGAATGACGGTACCAGAATTAACATTGTCGATAATATCAGTCCGATACGCACAGTTACATATTCTCCTGCATACAGGGTAGTAGATGCTGCCACATATGAGGAGATTGAAAATTATAATTATGAGAGTGAGAACACAAACGCAATTCTTTATTATGATGGCGATATTACAGCAACCTTTGCCGTCACAGAGGCAAACTTTTATCCGGAGGATGTAAAAATTTTTGTGAACGGAACCAGACAGGAGTCACAAGGATGGACGCAGAACGGAGATCGATGTACGAGCAGTCTTACCTTAACGGAGGACGGTATCTATACGATTACGATGGAGTATGACGACAGATCCGGAAATGTGATGGATTCTTACACTTCGCAGCAGATGATTATCGATACGGAAAGACCGGAGGTAAAGATCGATTTTCTTGATGCAGAGGGGAGAAAAGCAGAGTGTCCGCTATACGAAAATTACTTTAATCAGGATATTACGGCAAAAGTTACAGTGACAGATCCAAACTTCGTCGCGGATGAGGCTGAACTTGTATTGAACAATGAGACGCTTTCCGGTGATTCGTGGAAGAAGGATGGAGTAGGACGCTGGGTATATACGATGCCGCTTACTACAGAGCAGTATTATGATATGCAGGTAAAGGCAACCGATTTTATGGGCAGAGAAGGAACCGGAGCTGCATCATGGTGTATCGATAAAACAGCGCCGGGTGCAGAACGCATGACGATTACCTATAACGATGCCTTGAATGCATGGGAAAGAGTGCTGAATACAGTTACATTTGGTTATTATGCGTATCATAGGGATATAGATGTTACGGTTACGGCATGGGATGACATGTCAGGAATTGACAGTTTTGTCTGGACATACAGTAAAGAAACGGATGCCAGCGGAGTCAATGTGACGGAAAAGAATGCGGTAATTGGAAGCGATCAGATTACATATTCTGAGGATGGAAAGCAGGCAAAGGCAACGTTTTGTTTAAGCGCATCGGAATATGAGCAATATCGCGGAAGCATTGCAGTAAAAGCGAATGACCGCGCAGGCAACAGCAGTGTAAAGAACGATAATGCACGTATTGAGATTATAGACACGATCTCACCGACACGGTCGGTAAGTTATACTGCGGCGAAACAGGTGGTGGATGCCGACACACTGCAGACAAAGACGGAATACCAGTACGATGCGGAAAATACAAACGCAATCTTGTATTATGATGACGATGTAACGGCCAGATTTGACATTAACGAGGCAAATTTTTATCCGGAGGATGTGGCTGTCTGCGTGAATGGACAGAGGCAGAACAATGTGACATGGAGCGGACAGGGAGACCGGTGGACGGGAACGCTGACCATTTCCGGGGATGGTGAGTATATTGTGACAATGTCTTATACCGATCGTTCCGGGAACCGGATGACGGATTACCGATCGGAGAAAATTGTGATTGATACCGTTGCACCGGTGATACAGGTAAATTATCAAAATCAGAATGTAGCAAATGTAATAGATGGTGTGAAGTATTATAATGCGGCACAGACAGCAACCATATCAATTACAGATCAGAACTTCCGCGCAGATGATGTGACGGCAACAGTCAGTGCGGTGGATGCGGAAGACAATCCCATTGTGGTAAGTGATTATGCTTCCTACCTTTCAAATCGTGATAACTGGCAGAAGAATGGGGATGTCTATACAGCAAATATCACCTATTCGATTGATGCCAATTATCAGTTTGATATTGCGTATAAGGATCTGGCGTTGCATGATGCGGCGGATTATGTTCCGGATAAATTTACGGTAGACAAGACACCACCGACAAATGTGACAGTTTCATACAGCGAGAGTGTTTTGGAGGAAATGCTCGAAGCGGTGACATTCGGATTTTATAATGCACAGGCAACCATAACGATCACTGCGCAGGATGAGACAACCGGAATTCATCAGATCGTATTTGATGCACCGAAAGGCAATGATGTAAGTGATGTGAATTCTGAGATTGCCGGAATGGTGATTACGGAGGATCAGATCGGCCACGAAGGAAAGAATGCATCTGTTGCCATTCAGGTTCCGCAGGGGGAACTGGGAGAACAGAATCAGTTCAATGGAACCGTGGCATGCAAAGTTGCGGACCGGGCAGGAAATACCAGCAATTTGTCGGATGACAGGAGAACGGTTGTTGATAATATCAAGCCGGTGATCAATGTCACAATGGATAATCCGGTGAAAGAGGAAAATGAAATTGCCTACTATGATGGTGATGTTACTGTAACCATGGAGATCACGGAAGCAAATTTCTATGCGGAGAATGTGGAACTGCGTGTGACAAGAGATGATGCACAGATTTCCGTGACACCGCAGTGGAGTGATGAAAGCAAGGATGTACACATCGGAACCTTCACGCTTGAAGGCGACGGTGATTATATGATTACAGCAGATTATACGGATAAGTCAGGAAATGAGATGGAGCAGTATGCTTCACAGCAGATCACAATTGACACGGAGGATCCTGTGATTTCTGTGTCGGATATTGTGGCAGGCAGTGCGAACAAAGAAGAAAAATACGGATTTACCATTACAGCGGAAGACCAGAATCTGGACGGAGGAACATTCGAGGCAAGTCTTACGGCAGTTGAGCAGAATGAGAACGGCTCTTTTGAGACAAAAGAGATCCCACTTGGAACAGCACGCGCTGTGGAAGCGGGAAGAACTTATATGTATACGGTAGAGAATCTGCCGGATGATGCGATCTACACACTGAGTTGTTCGGTTACGGATATGGCGGGACATACGATACAGAAGTTCTCTCTCGCAGATGGCAGCGAGTATGAAAATGTACAGTTTTCCATCAACCGTCATGGCTCAAACTTCCTCTTGGATGCCGATACAGAAGAACTGACAGAGCAGTATTATGTATACAGTGTGGAAAATGACGTAATTGTGCGCGAGATCAATGTTGATGTTGTGGAGGATTATACGGTACGTCTGAATGATGAGGTGCTAAGCGAAAACAGAGATTATAAGACGCAGCTTTCCGGCGGTGACGGACAGTGGAGCGAGCGGGATTACATCATTGATAAAAACCTGTTTCAGGAGGAAGGTGAATATTATCTGACCGTTGAGTCAAAGGATAAGACGGAGACGGTGGCCTACAGTGATGTCAAGAACGCGGGAGTCGCATTTGTCGTCGATCAGAGTGCACCGATCGTTACGATTACCGGATTAAAGCAGCAGGGGAGATATCAGACAGATGAGAAGACTGTAAGTGTTATGCCAACTGATGAAGGCGGAAAATTAAACAGTTTTGCAGCAATTGTGCTGGATTCTGACGGAAATCCGATAAAGAATGTGGCAGGAGAAGATATCAGCAGACGTGTGGAACTGACAGGAGAAGATCTGCTGACGCAGCTGGCTGATAATGATGGAAAGATTACCTTTACAGTGCCGGAAGGACTGGATATGCAGGTTCAGATTATCTGTACAGATTGTGCCATGCAGCCGGATGGATCAACAAATGAATACAATGAACTGTTTCAGGAGATCACGGTATCCCCGAGTCAGTGGATTATGTTTTATGCGAATAAACCGCTGTTCTACGGTGCTATTGCAGTCGTGTGCGTACCGGTAGCGGGAGGTACTGCATGGATCCTGTTCCGGAGAAAAAAGAAAGTATTAAAAAAGTAGTTGAATTTAATTTATAGTATGTTATAATGAGAAAGGATAGCAGTAGTTGAAAAAAGTTCAACTGCTGCTATATCCATGAGAGGGAGGTTCGTGGAAGATGTCAGAGACGGCACAGGGCGGGATTATTGTTATATGCGGTCTGATCGTTTTTATTTATGGAATTTTAAGATGGGTAATTTGGGGGAAATCAAGAGCACAGCGTTTTATAGAGAAAGCACA
>PPYE01432729.1_pt1 | contig 32850 bp, 39 predicted proteins | sample 1559881 | NCBI WGS metagenome assembly PPYE01 (sample SAMN08240022, study PRJNA423297) | Human gut metagenome, whole genome shotgun sequencing project.
GGGTTTTCATTAAAACTTACTGTCCAATTGTAAGGTTTTTTAAAACTCAAACTGTCTAATCTATAGGGTACATTTTAATAATCCGGACAATTATCACACGGAAACGTCTAGGACAAGGCTTCCGAAACCCTTGTAAATCCTGAGTTTCTTCCACCTGTCACAAATATACCACGTTCCCCTGTCGCCGATATAAGAAGTGCCCTGTCCTCTCCTTCTTCTAAAATCTTCTTAAGATTTGTAATAAATCCAATCTGCATGCTGTTTGGCTTAAGCTTATATTTTTCAAGCGATACAACATTATCAATCCTCGCAATATCTCTCTGATGTTTAATAATTTCATATTGTTCTTTATAATTTCCATAAAATTCATTAAAATCTAAGGCATAACTAGAATTCCATAATCTATTAAATTCTTCAACTATTTCCTTCGCTATCTTCCCTTGCTGCATTGATACAAGCTTAGTATTCCACTCATGATTGCTGGTAAGTGCTGCACTTGTTATATTGGAACTTCCAATGATAATACGATATACTTCATCTGTTTTAAAAATATATCCTTTTGTATGAAATCCTTCATCTGCCTCTTGTACGTCATACATTTTTAATGTAATATTTGATAATCCATTAAGCTTCTCCAACGCTTTAGGCTCACTAAAATTCAAATAATTAGTTGTGAGAATTTCTCCTGGAATATTTTTCTTTTCCAAATCTTTAAATGTCTGAAGTAATGGTGTGATTCCGCTCATAGTAATAAATGCAACACTGATCTGAAACTTATCACATCTTAACAGCTCATCTTCAATCGAAGATAAAACTTTCTTACCAGATTTATAATTATTCGATACAAACTGAGGACAATAAAAACTGTCAGAAGCAACAGAACCATCTATATATGCAGTTTCTAATCCTAATCGTAATTCATTTATTTTATCCATATTGATGACATCCATTCAATTAATATTTATTGTATCTATTATATTATTTATTGTAATATGTTGCAATGAAAGTATCCGTTTTTTGAAGTATCCTCAACATGTTCTGATAACTTTCACCCTGCAAAACCAGATAATTAATCATAATATCTACATCAACTCTTTCCCACATGACCTTCAATGGGTATCATATAAGTATCACGACAAAAGAAAAAGCCCCATAAATGGCTTGTTTACGTCATTTATGAAGCTCTGTTTACTATTCAAACTCGCAAAGTCTGGTTTGATTTTGATTATTTCAGTGCAGTTATCTATACCGTTTTGTATTGATAACTCATACTTTTTCCACACGTTATTCTTCGTTTCACACATTTTTAGTACCAATCCAGTACCATTGCTATATTGTCATTATTGTGTGTAGTTCTAGTGGCTTGCAGGTATGTTTGCTATCCAGAAGATAATCATCTGATGGTTTGCAAGTCCACCTATGAGAATTATAATCTTCGTATGATGTTTCTGCAATAAAAAATTTTGCGCTACTAATGAGTAGTACTATCCTTCTCCATATCATTCATCAATCTATCAAAATCACTTTCATACAGCGAATCCTGTATAACTCTGTATTTCTCAAACTCACTTTCTGCAAATTCCTTTGCAATAGCTGCTGTTACTTTTCCTTTTTCCTGAAGTACATCCGCATCATTAAATCTAAGAAATGCGTCAAGCTTTGTTTTCCAATCTTCCATAGTCATAGGAATATGTCTTCGTGCCTGTCTTGTTGCATAATCAAGATACATTGTCACAATCTCATTTAATTCTGCAAGTTCTTCTTTTTCTAAGTAGTTTTTTGCAATTGACACATCTGTTTTTACTATTTTACCATCAGGCGCATTTTTCCATGATTCAAGTCCCATATGTTCCTTATTATGATCAGCTCTTGCCACTATCACTTCTGCCACTGTATTACCATGAACTGCATAATGCATCTTATTCTGTACTGTTGCATAAAACTATCTTGTCACCTGTGAATTCTTATCATAATCAACTGCTGTTGCATATATGTCTGTAATTTTCTGGTAAAATCTTCTCTCACTTGCTCTGATTTCCTGAATCTCAGCAATAAGATACTCAAAATAATCTTCGTCGAAAATCTGTCCATTAATCAATCTGCTTTTATAAAGAATATAACCCTGCTTTGTAAATGTATCCAATACCTTTGTTGCCCATGTTCTAAACTGCATTGCCCGCTCTGAATTAATGCGATAGCCCACAGCAATAATTGCAGCTAATGAATAAAATTTGTAGTTGTATGTTTTTCCATTATCAGCAACTTGTGCAAAATTTGCACAAGTTGAATTTTCATCTAATTCGCCCTCTTTAAAAATATTGCTCAGATGTTTTGTAATCACACTTCTATCTACATCAAAAAGCTGCGAAATTGCTTTCTGCGTAAGCCATACATCGCCATTCTGAACCCTGACTTCTATTCCGTCTTCTCCTGCATCTCGAGTAAAAACTAGAAAATCCACAGTGCTATTTCTTATCTGTAATTTTTTGCTCATAAAAGAGCTCCTTCCCAATCAGCTTCCTTAAATCCAACTAACACAATATCATGAGTTATCACCATTGGACGCTTTACCAACATTCCATGCGTAGAAAGCAACATTAACTGTTCCTCTTCACTCATTGATGTTAGCTTATCCTTTAATTGCATTTCTTTATAGACCAAACCACTTGTATTAAAAAACTTCTTTATTGGCAGACCGCTCTGCTGATACCACACCTTTAATTCATCATATGTTGGATTTTTCTCCGCAATGTGACGTTCTGTATACTTTATACCATGTTCATCAAGCCATTTCCTCGCTTTCTGACATGTTGAACATTTGGGATAACATAAAAATAACATTTTGAACCTCCTGTTTATCTTACAATTTTTCATTCATCTTATTGTACTGAATATTCCCTGTTTTTCTTAACTGTAAACACTAGTCCAAGATTAATCGCCACTGGAGCAACTGCAAATGCAATTACAATGTATATCAGGCTTTTACTTTTAAAAATTGTTTTCCATTTTTCTGATTTTTTCATTATCATCCGCCACTCCTCTAAAAATATTAATATGTTCTCAACTGCTATGTCATCCTACATAACATTTCATTTCAATTGAGTGGCAATTGAGTTTTTTATAAAATAAAACTAAATTATCACTCAATCCTTTATATAAAACATATATCTTCAAAAAAATATCATGATCTGTAATGCATTCTGTGAGTTCCATTTTGACTGCATAACAACTATTTATTATGATCTCATTTTCCGTCGCTTTTTTCGTCGCTTTTTTCGTCACTTTTTTAGCGACGAATTATTTTATAAATCTTGCTTTTCGTCATTGCAAACTAAGTTCTTATGCCCAAACAATTGCTTTAATAATTCCTTTGTGCTAATGGTTAGTACTGCGATTAGTATCTATGCATTTGGTAAAATCGATTATCTTTGCAGGCTTTCTTTTAGCAGCAATCCCTAATCGTTCCATGTCTAATTTAAAAAGTTCACTCGGATATCCATACGCATCAAATCCCTCTGGCTGGCAGATATCTCTGTTCAGATACTCACTAAGTTCCCATTGATACTTTGCTTCTTTCTCCAGCTTCTTACCAAAATACTGTGCATCCATTACCATTCTGTTAATGCCACCAACCGATTTCCTACCATGAGTTTTTGTTACAGTTGTATCGCCTGACATTTTAAAATACTGCCCTATCTGCTCCTCGGAATATCCCATTTCCTGCATCACGCCATAAATCACACGGCTGATATACATTGTATAGTAATTCCAGTTTCTTGGTTCAATATCTGTCATTGCTATTGTATAACGATTACTGGCATTCACAATAAACAAGACATTTCTTCCTTTTATTTTCGTCAAATGTGTGTCCCAGCAGAACACAAGTGAAGCACCTTTGCTTTCTTCAATCTTTGTTGTTTTTAGTCGATCTTGAACTGCTTTTGTTGCACCAATCTCCATATGTATCACCTACTCATCTCAAGTATTCTTTTTACTTCATTCTGTAATTCATCACTAAAGTCTGATAAATCATCATATGTAATTACTTTCAGTCTAATGAGACGAACAATATCCTATATTGCCTCTGATTTACTCATCTCCATGATAACACCCGGATGGCGCTTATCTTCTTTTATCCGTTTTTCAAGTTCCCAGAATTTTTATGATGCAGGCTTTTTATCATCATTCAGAAAATTTGCATACTCTTTAACAAGGCCTTCCATATAATTTTCCTGCCATCCTGATAATCTTTCTCGAAATAGCTTCCAATCTTTTTTACTTATGTCCATGATTTCGAACCTCCTCAGTCTCATGTTAGTCGCAACAAACGATTTCAAAAATGAGACTGTCTTGAGACTACAACTTTATAATTCACCTGCAAATACCGGTTTTATCGCGTTTTGCTATATCATAGAGTCTCACTCAGTCTCAAATCTCGTGAGACTTCGTTGAGACTAACTTTGGAATATTCGTTTTTCAGAAAACTCTTTAAGTGTCTCTCACTCTTTAGAAAGCTTCTTCTTAGAATATTCTGATTTTAGTCACTTGATTTTTCTCAAAATTTCTATGACATTTTCTATGACATTTCTACGACATTTTCTGTGACATTCTCCATCTTAATTATAAGAGTTACTTAAACCAAATTTGTGCCTTTAACCAATTCAGTTTTTACATTCTTATGACTTCAACACATAGAGCTTTTACATTCATCAATACTCTATACCTCATTTTTATTCTATGAATACATACTTTCCCTTTCCTTTACCATTCACCGCTTTAACAACTTTCATGTCTCTAAGTTTTGTCATGACTGCTCTTGCTGTGGATGGTGAGCAATCAAGAATTTCTTTTATTTCTTTTGTTCCAAAAATCTGATTTTTCTCTATTTCATCATACACCTTAAGAATATTTGCTTTCGAAGGTTCATTATATTTTTGTTGCTCAATCGCCGACTTTATCCTATCAACCGCCGATTTTTTATCGTCAATCGCCGACTTTTCTTCTACATTTTTGTCCTGCGTCCTATCCCTTTCGTTCCGTTCCTTTAATTGAATTGCCAGGATAACATCTTCAAGATTTATAATTAAATCCGCTAATTCTATCTCTGTCCCACCTTCTGGAACGAATTTCAAATCAGCATATACAAGCTCTTTATAAAAGAAATCTTCCGAAAAAGAACTTAATAGTTTTTCTGAGTTAGTCACTAAAACACCACCTATTTTATTTACTACTTGTCCACTTCCGTAAAGAAGTATTCCAATGTATCCACAAACATATTTGCATCAAACAATTCTTTTATCTGTTCCCTGTTCATCCAAGCAACCTGTGCCACTTCATCCGTTGTAGCATTTCCCAAATCGACTTCTCCTTCATATTCAAACAGCCAAACATCCATAATATCATTAAAGATTTTTCCCTCAATGATTTTTCGTGTCTTTGTAAAAAGCACTTGTCCATTTTCCGGCATTAAATCAACGCCAACCTCTTCCTTTGCCTCACGAATTGCTCCCTGTAAACTATCTTCTCCCTTCACAACCGAACCACCTACACATTCCCACATCAAATGGTTTGTCGGTCTGTTTGCAGAACGCTGCGAGATAAGGTACTGTCCCTTAGAATTACGAATCCACACATGCACCACCAGATGGTATCCGTCTATTGGTAACTGTTCTCCTCTGATATGGTCTTTTCCAAGAAGCTCTCTGTTCTCATTATACAAATCCCATATTTCTGCATCCGGCACATACTCCACAATATCCCCAAAGTCTGCATGTAAAGTTTTGCAGATTTTGCTAAGAATTGTTAGACTCACCTCTTCATCACGGCGAAGCTTTGTCATTGTGTTAGGAGCAATTTCTGCCTTTTTACGCAAATCAGATTTGCTCATTTCTTTATCCACTAATAATTTCCATAATCGTTTATATGATACAGCCATAATAGCATCTCCCATTTTATTTCCTATTTCGGTTACCCAACCAACTTATCCAACATCTCGATAATCTTTTCTTTCTCGCCACTACCATTAGTCATAAATCTCAGTAATGGAATTTCATACAACTCCATAATATGATTTTTCAACAAATCTCTTGAAGCCTGAACAGTATCCTCTTTATGGTATTCATATCCGTCAACCTCAATCGCCAACACAGGCTTTTTACCAATTCTGTTATAAATCAGAAAATCTAAATGTGTTGCTGGATTCATTGCATACTGACATTCCTGCTCATTTAATAGTTCTGGATTCTTAATCAACATATTCAACGGAAAATGACAAACAACATCCAAGCTTGAATACTTGTTCTCGGAGATAATGTCCTCTATCAATGAATACATCAGATTTTCCGAATCATATTCTGATACTTTTTTGTGCTTCTGCAAATATACCCTTCTTTCCTCAGTATACTGCTTGTAAAGGTAATCAAAAATCGAATAAATCTTGCTTTCAGTAACCTCAAAATTATTATACTGAATATAATCAATCAAATCTGTTATATTACGCTCTTTTGATTGCTCATTTCCAGTTACAACCAGCATCAATTTCTTTTTAGCTCTTGATACAGCAACATTGATTAAATATGGATCATCAGCAAAATCAGATATTTCATCATCCACGGTAGATATAATAATATTCTCTTTCTCCTTTCCCTGAAACTTATGCACTGTGGAAGCATCAATATCTGTTATCTCCTTGCTTAATGCTTCTACCTGATTTTTGTATGGTGCAATAATTCCGGTTTCTTCCGGATTTGAAACATATTTGGGTATAATCTCATTTTTAATAACATCTATCTGGCGCTGGCTATAATGATTACGCTCATGATTTCCCGCTACCGTTTTTACTACCGATAAAACATCCTCTTCACCCTTATCCGTTGTCATAATAATCAATTCACCACGATAGAATTTCTGGTTACAGAAATTTATTATTTTAGGGTGACACCTATAATGTTCCCGCAACAATGTTTGTGTTACGTTTGGCATAACATCCAAAATGGATTGCAGAAAACTGTTTGTATACTGATATCCCTCACTAATATGAAAGCTGTCAAATATAACTTTTGCTTTAACCTTTGTATCATCTTTAACAACATTAGGAAGCTGCTTGGTATCACCCACAATAACAACATTCCTTGCACAGGACAATGCCAATGCACCAGTTGCAATATCTACCTGTGATGCCTCATCCATGATAAGGTAATCATACACCACATCTGAATTCAGACTGTTTCTTGACGAAAATGTTGTACTTAATATAACCGGATACTCAACCAGTACACCGTATGGCTCCTTCCACAGATTATCTTCACTAAACATTTTTCTCTTGCTGTTACCTTCATACTTTCTTGCCAGTTTGTCTTTTAGGACAACCATTGACTGATTGCATAAATCCTCAAGCAAATTTTTATTAACACCATTTAAATACTTTTCAATATCTGCAATTTCTGCAGACAACTCCGCTTGCTTTGCACGATAATACATTGCCTGAAAGGTTGTAATTATCTTTGAAATATCCTGCTTATAAATGCCCCAATCGGTTACTCCATATTTAAATAAGGCTTTTATCTTAAACCAAAATCCTATTGCCGTTTTTTCTTCTGAAATCAACTGGCAATCCTGCCACAATACCATCCATTGCTTTGAAGATAGCTTTTTCTTGAACTTAATACTATCTGTATGAACATCTGATTCTTTAACATATTGATTGAAATATTCCTGTTCAGTAACCAACTGTGAAAGTTCCTGCCTTAAACACGCCAGTTTTTCCTGCTTATCAAAAACGCTTTTTAACTGACTGGATTGGTCAGCTATTCCCTTTTGCAAAACACTTGGATCTTCTTGCGTTTTCCATGACGAAAAATCTGGATAAGCGGCATCCTGATGCTCAACAAATAATTTCTTATTTTTAGAACTTCCTAATGTCGCAGCAATAAAACCTAAATTGTATTTTGAAGAAGATAATTTTTCATATACATTTTCTGTTGCCGAATTATTATTGGATACTATCTGTACCGTTTTCCCTTGCATTAATATATTGGCAATAATATTCAATATTGTTTGTGTCTTCCCTGTTCCTGGAGGTCCCTGTATAACACTAATCTGATTCTCCATGGCATTTTTTACAGCCTTATACTGACTGTTATTGCATCCAAATGGGAAAATCGGAATGTATTCGCGTCCTGTTCTTTTTCCTTGCAATGATGATGGATTCAAATACTTTGCTAAAGCTACATCACTACCCACAAAAGAAATCTTATCAAACCTCTTAGACAATAATTTTTCACCAGTCTCTTCATTCTTAAGATTACTCAAACCTGCAATTTGCTTTATATATTCAAATACATTTGATGACTGACTCTGAGTAAGACATGACTCTATAATATGCAAGTCGTTCCGACGATAATCTCTTTCACTACCATCGCCAAAACAAATGTGCCAATAAGACTCACTTCCGCTTCTAAATACATATATTGCATTAACATCAAAGAACTCTCGTCCTTCTCTGCTAATCCGATACATGTTAGGATTCAAAACCTCAGGATCAGTCAACTTTTCCACATTCAAATATGCATACGAGTATGTTTTTCCATTATTGAATTTTACATCCCATTTTTGGGTATTTCTATTGTAACCACATGACATTATTTCGGATGTTTTTATTTCACCCTTGATAATGACCATATAATATCGTGTATTCATCTATTCCTCACTACTTCTTATCACATACTTAATATCATTTGAGCAATATGCAATTTTATCAATTACTACATCGTAATGAGTACCACTTAATGCCTCTCGTACACTTTCTTCCTTAGTCCTTTCCAGAAATATCCTTTTAACCTTATCCCCAAATGAATCTGATGCCTTCCCACGTGTTGCAATTGTTACATCATAACCTGCGATTAAAAGCTCATTAACCATATGTATACCAAAAAATCGTGTTCCACCAATAACTAGAATATTCACTGTTGTGCCTCCCTTGTTTCTATATTTCACCACTTTCAAACGCCTTTTTCACCTGTTCCAAATCTGAATACTTGCCCTTTATTATCTGCAATATTTCTTCATCCGGTTGCCACAAATCCGGAACCATGATTGACTTACATCCCGCTCTGTAAGCCGATAGTAATCCGTTTTTTGAATCTTCAAGAGCTATACACTCTTCAGGATTTTCATTTAACATTTCACAGGCTTTTATGTAAATGTCAGGCGCTGGCTTAGATTTCTCAACCATATCTCCACAAATAATTGCGGAAAAGCAATCTATAATTCCTGCGTCATTTAGATGTTTTTCCACTTCCCAACGCGGTGATGAAGAAGCAACTGCCAACTTGGCATTTGCATTTTTCAAATACTCCAACAAGACATACAATCCTTGCTTTAAAGGAACTTTATTATTTTCATAATAGTTTTTTAGAAATTCTTTTGTGTATTTACGCAATTCTTCCTGATTATACCGATCACCAAACTCTTCGTTCCAAATCTCATAAGAGGCAACAATGCTCATGCCTAAAGTTTTATAGACCATATATCCAGCTTTCCCAATACCAATCCTTTCACCAGCATAATCCCAAGCCTTTATAAACACTTTCTCTGTGTCAAACATCAGTCCATCCATATCAAAAATAACATTCATTTTCTTTACTCCTTTTAAAGTTCCATCAACCCGTTTTCGTTAAAGTAATAAATATTCTCTTTTTTATATCCATACTTTGAATCTGGAAATGCTATGTGCGGTTCAAATGTAAAATACTTTACATCGCCAAGCTTGGTCATATTACCTTTTTCAATGTAAACTCTATCACCTTTGGTTTTCACAATGGAATGCCCCAGATTGCCCATAAAATCAAGATTAACAAATCCATTTTCCACTATTAACTTATTCATATGATAGTACAATTGCTCAAAGGTTGTTTCCTTCGTAGCAAAACGTAACAATTCTGCATGTAATTTCTCTTCCATCTGCAGACCGCTTTTCCATTCTGGATTTTCAATCAGCCCTATATCCTCTACAACCTTACCATTTTCCACAATAATAGTTCTCGCATAATCTCCCCAGATATTTCCCTCCTGTGGACTTAAATCAATGGTTATTATATCGTTGTTTCCTATAACTCTATTCGAAGCTACATACTGCTTACCAGATACAGAAACGCATGTTTCATCTCCTGCAAATACAAATGCACCAACATCCCAATACCAGAACGAATCTGCACCCAACTCTAACAGTTTTTCCTCACAAAACTTTCGGATCTCAAGTAAATTCATTCCCGGCTTGATAATTTTCTTTATGTATTCTATAGTCTGTTTTGCAGTCTGCTGTATCCGACTGTAAGATTGCTTTTCTATCTGCAGATACTTTTCAATCAATTTAGGCTGAATCAGTGGATAAGTCCAGTTTTCAGGCAACTCATCCATAAGTTCAACCTTCTCCATCTCGCAATGAAGTTCACCTGAAAATTCCCTTATCTCCGCCAAACATAATAATCCAAATGTTTCCTCACCGGTCTCATTTACACTATTCTTACCCGTAACGGAATAAACACATATTGGATTAATATCAAACTGTATGGCACCTGTTTCTTCCTGAAGTTCTCTCTTAGCAGTTTCCAAAATATCTTCTCCAACTTCACGATGACCTCCCGGAGCCTCATAGGTATCTCGTTCCTTATGTTTGCAAAATACCCATTTGCCATTGCTCTGTGAAATAATTACTGCAAACTTCAATAAATCGTCATCAACTGTATCATAAAAATTCACTTCTAACATATCACTTTTCTCCTTCCCATTCTTCCATAAACTCTTCAAGAAAGTCCTCCATAACAGCTTGTCTATGCATAGCCATTTTCTTTGCAGTTTCAGTATTCATCATATTTTTAAGCAGCAGGAGTTTTCATAAAAGTGATTAATACTTGTAGAATTATGGTTCTGATTATAATCCGCCTTATTCATATTAGTCATAGGTTTTATATCCGGATCATGTATTCTTCTTCCTTTACTACCGCCATATGCAAATGCCCTTGCTATTCCAATTGCTCCCATTGCATCCAGCCTGTCTGCATCCTGTACGCATTTTCCCTCTATCGTGCTTGGCACAACAGAATCTATTCCTGCAAATGAAACTTCATCTATAATCTTACACACAGAAGCTATAACTTTATCATCCACGCCACTATTTTTCATAAATCTAACTGCATTTTTCTTAGTCTCGTGTGTTTCCGGCGAAAGCTTGACATCATCTACATCGTGTAATAAGGCTGCTAACTGCACAATCAACATATCCGCGTTTTCTTGCTCTGCAATCTGTATAGCCAAACGATAAACCCTCATACTTTCATTTTGACCTCCGTTTTCATGTACCACATTTTATATGATATCACAGAATCACTACATCATCAATAACAATCGCAACTTCTTGCGATTGTTTCCCGATTTGCAATATATAATTCAGGTACGTAAGGTGAATCTGGAATATGCAGAGGAATAATCTCCCTCTGCCCCTATTCCACATCTTATCTTCCGCCTTATCTTTACTGGCATCTCTATCAACACTCTCATCATAAATTCTCTGAAACTCCTCATAAAGCTCATCTCCAGCCTTTTCATTACATCCGAAAACAACCTTATGCTTCCACTAATATCAGCAATATCAAATCCGAATACATCTGCCTTAACAGAATCACTGACATTCTCAAAGCCACCAAAATCTGATATTTTCCTGACAATCCATCCAACTTCGTCCACAGACTCTTTTTCTTCATGTTCCACCAATTCGCTTTTACCTGTTACATCAGTTATACCTTCGTCCATTCTTGTCACATTCTCATCAGACAGATTGTGAATCTTTGACATTTCTGTTCCTTCTAAATCTAACTGTTGTTTACCGGCAACATTAATTTGCTCCTCTTGTCCATTTCCATCATTATGGCTATTAGCAGGCTGATTCATTACAACAACATTTCTCTCCGACTCAACAACTGCTCCCGCTGTTCTCTCAACTAACATATCCTCTTCCATCCCCGGTATCTCAACATCCCTGTCAGCAACAATCTCCTCATTCCCCGACACCGCATAATAAGCCGTATACAAATCTTCTTTTATAATGTCATCAGCAAGCTGTATCTGCCTCTTAATTTCCCTTTTCTCCTGCCTAAGCTCGCCCAGTTCTTCCTGCACTTCCACATGCCATATCTGATATTCCCAGTACTGCTCTTCATTCTTTATACTGCGTTTCCGGCTAGAGCTTTCTCTGTATATCTTCTTCTGTCTGTCCTCAATCTGCTGGATTTTTTCTTCCTGCTCACTTATGAAATCCACAAGCTCCACAATACTTTTGATGTCATTATTTACAATCAGCAGATATTCATCCTGTAACCGATGAAACCTCTTCAAATCCTCTGTATATTTTGCTCCACCGACTACAAAACGCTTCTGTTCTACAATCCTTAGCCTGTATAGCTTTGCATAAAATCGTTTCTGGTATGGTGACAACTTAGTCCTGTGCAATCCTCTGATATCAGACGAATAAAAGTAAGGCTTTGCCATCCAAGGCATATCCACATGATGCCGTAACATATCTTCTGAAAACATCTCGTCCAGCTTTGCCAGTTTATGATAATATCGAAATCCCGGTGCCTGCACCTCCATCCACGCGTCTTTTTTTAATACATATCCTAGCCGTTTCATCAGATATTGAAAATATTCCACATTTCCCGCCGCATACGCACACATCTTAGCATCACGAAGTATAATATCCTTCATCGACATTTCCTTTTCCCACGTCAGCTTACTTATTAATCAGGGCTGTGATGCATTAATCCTCGCAGACAGGCTTGGACATAAGAAAGTATCTACAACAAATGCTATAGCAGTAAATCTTCCATATGATCCAGCATCATTAACCAAAAAAAGACATCTGCAAAAATAATGCAGATGCCTCATAGAAAGATAATTTAACACAAACCTACACAGATTTGCCACCTAAACGATGTGATATAGAGTAGTTGCTATTAGTAGCAAAATAGTAGCTGAGCAAAAGAAAAAGTCTTGGAAGCCGCTTGTTTAGCGGCTTCCAAGACTTGTGGCTACTACTCAAACTCTTTGGCTGAAAGATTTATCTGGCTGTTTCTAAGTACACATTTATGCATTTTATTCTTCATATTCATCTCTTTTTGCATTTTTGCATCCCTCACATCAAATTTTTAGAGCCAAAATGGAGCCATCATAATTCCTCTAAAATTGTAGAAACTTTTTTCTTTCGACTTATCTTTCTATCATCATATTTTTCCACAATTTGTAGAGCAAATTCAATTTGATTTTGAAACCAATCTAAATGTTCAAGTAATTCCTCTGGTTTAAGAACCTCTAGTACTTCATCAAAAGTTGCACTTAAAATCCTAGCACTTCTTTTATGATTCTTATTCACCATATATTTTTCCATTTTTTCAAATATCTGTTTTTCTTGTTTATCATCATTATCCAAATATTGAAACATATTTAATCGACTGTTCAGCATTAATCCATAACACAAATATTGATTTTTTATAGTTAAAGATGTACTACAGTATGTTTCATCTCCATTTAAACGCTTCGTAAATTTCATACCTTTAAAAAGAATGTTTAATAATTCTATTGAGAACCCATATTGTAAATACAATTTCTTGATTTCTTTCAGAATTGGACATAAAATTATTTTGTTTACTTTTTCACTTTGCAAATCAAATAGCATCGTAAAATAGGAATCCGACAATACAGAATCTGACTCTTGTATCCAATTCAATAATAATTTTGCTTGCACATCATCAACTAGTTTGCATGTATACCATGCTGCAAAATACTCTTGAAAAGAACGGTGAGAGAAACGATAAGTCCCACCTTCCTTTACAAGCATACATACTGACTGGGTTAAATCCTCCTGAAAATTCTCAACAGTAAAATTAAATCTATCAAATTTTTCCTTTGCTTGTTGTATATAAAATCTTAAACGTGATTCAGAAAATTGAAATTCTCCATTAAAATATGATTTAAAACAGATATACGAAAAAACAAGTTTAAAGTCCTCACACCCTAATCCGCTTCTTATGTCTCTAACATATGAATCTTTTGTTGCATCATGAACATTAAATAATGTAACAAAAGCTTCATCATAAAAATCATTCAATCTTTCAGGTATAGATGCATGTTTTTGAAATGTAAGCAACATAATATTTAGTAATAAAGGATTTGAAGCAAATGACTCATACTTATCATAAAGCGTTCTATCTAGTTCTTTATAAAAAGTGTCTTTCACCACTTCATCAAACTCTAGCTTTTTTACTAAATTTAATGCTTGCTGTTTATTCAATTTAAGTGTTTCTACCTCACAAAAATCATTCCATCCAATAAATTCTTCAGAAGGTCTTGATGAAATAAAAAATTTATTTTCGCCATACTTCTCTGATAGTGCCTTTATTTCACTTGTTATTTTCTCTGTCTTATCTCTATTAACCTCATCATAACCATCAAAGAAAATTATATATGCCCCCTCTCTCAAACTATATTCAAAATATTCTTCACTTAGTTCAAATCCGTTATCTACCAGACACTTATATATAGCTGTATAAATAGATATATCTTTAACATCATATATATTAAAACTTCGTAATTCTATTAAAACAGGAATATATTCTGTCTCCGCAACGGTATTAAGAAATAAATGCTTAAATAGAATTGATTTCCCTACACCTCCTGTACCAGTAACAATAATCTTGTTACCTACTTTTAATATATCATTGATATTTTCTGTGTTTATAGTATTTCCGTTATACCGAACACCTATACATTCATAGAACGAATAAAGATCTTTAGGTGCTCTTCTATATATTATTGTCTTAATTTTACTTACTTTTTGTTTCGTATTTATAAGATATTTTTCATAAGCAGTTTTATAGCGAATAGAATCTTTCGCATCTAAATCCTTGAAAAACTTTTTTATCTTGTTCCATGCGTTTTTTGCAGAATCTTCAACTATATTCGTAGCAACATTGGTTAAAAACTGCTGACTATCTATACTGTCCATAACATTCTTCCTCCTATGCATCTTTTATCATAATAATCAAGAAATTAAATAACAAATTATATTTTATCATACATCTTAATTATAATCCACCATTTATCTCACCCCATAAGACCTGTCATACCGCCTTATCTGCTGTTCTGTACGCTCCTGTTCCTTTACCTTACGAATAATTGTATCAATCTGCTCCGCACCGGCATATCTCTTCACACGCTCCAGATTATCAACCTTTTCCTGCAACATTTGTGTTTTATCGCTCATATCCTTAATCTTACCTTTGTAAAACTCCACATCATCTGACAATCTCTTTTTTTCCTTCTTAAGCTGTAATACTTCCTCTTTCAGCCTTACACACTGGATTGTCAGATTCTTTATCAACGACTTCAGCTTATTCACAAATGGCATAACAACCTTATCCCGAAATGACTTAGCACTTGCAAATGCTCCCGGTTCCGGCAATTGCCACTCCAGTGCTTCATCATACTTTCTTACATCACGCTGTAATAACTGCTCCGACTGCACCATCTGCTCTATATGGCTCTTAAGCTCATTCTGTTGCTTTTCAAGTTGAACATTATTCTGTTGCAAATCATTGTATTTCTGTCTTAATGCTTGATTATCCAATTGCAACGCATCATTCCTTTGCTCCAGAGAATAATTATCAGCGGACAACTGATCATTCACATTCTCCAATTTACTATTCATATATTGTAAATCTTCATGCCTTTGTTCCAGTTCTTCATTATCTGTCTGCAACTGTAGCTGTTTCTGCTTTAAATCATGATTTTCCATGCGAAGTCTGTCCTTGCGACTTTCAAGCCTTGTATTCTCAATCCTCAAATTCTGATTACCTGCAAGCAGTACTTTCTTCTCCTGTTGTGCTATAGTTCTCTCTTCATTTGCCTTCTGTGTAGCTTCCTCAGCCAGTTCCTTTTCTATAGTAACATTCTGTAATTCCTGTTTCTTCACAGAAACCTCTTCCCCAAGCTGTGCAACCACAGAAGTTATTTTCTGCTTCTGGCTATCCAATTCTGCTACTTCTTTTGCTCGTTCTTTCTTTTCAAATTCAAGCACCGACAAATGCTTCTCATGTGTACCCTTTTGCACCCATTCCACACCATATCGTTCCATAACTGTCGCAAGTTCCTGCTTCTCTGATGCAATCCACTGATTTAATTCGGTAGCACCTCTAGTGCCACCGGTGAAGCCTTCTGCCGCTAGTGCAGATTTTAATTATACCCTTGTATCAAGTCCTCGCTTACTTCCTGTAATATATGGTACAAAATCAATGTGCAGATGCGGTGTTTCTTCATCCATATGCAAATGCGCCGAGAATACATACAAGTTCGGATTTCTAGCTTGGAACTCATCCATAAATTCCGTTAAAATCCTTTTTGCCAACAATCCATCTTCATTTTTGGCATTCATATCATCTTTATTTCCAATCTGAAATATCACTTCATGAAATAACTTTTCCTGCTTACCCCTCCTGATTTTTTCATAGTAATTATCAATCATGCGATCTTTCCGTTTCTGTTTTGCATTATATCGTTCCCGTGCTTCATCAAACAATTTATGATAAACCTGCTTAATATCTTCCTGGCAAAATTCCACATTATCAGCACTTCTGGTTTTATCTACATTCTTAGCTGCAAATGCTCTGGTATTATGGTTCACAGAACCTTTTCCGATCATTGCACTTATCGTTCTCTCCATAGGCAATCTTCCCCTTTCTTTTATCTGTCATATTAGCGCCGAATACGGCGCAGGCTTTGTTACTTTCGTCGAAAGTAACGCAAAAGCACTTTTGACATCAACATCTCCTTTCAGGAGCTGTCGCCATCAAAAATGCAGACCTGAAAAGAATAGCAAGCTATTCTTAGTCAGGTTTTGCGCCCTGCCGGGAGCTTTTCTGCCTGCGGCAGTCAGTGTACACAAGCCTCCACTGTGTCAAGCACCCCACATTTTCCTTATCGATTCTAACGGAAGCGTGACACGCAGCCGTTATATATGTTTAAGAAAAACTACCACCGAAAACTCTCCGGCACACATCGTCTATCCAAATATTTCTTTCGAGCCTTTTCCTTTTCTTCTTCCGTTGGTGCAGTCTTATATTTTGTATATAATTCTCTCATTACCATTGCATCCAGTTTCTTCTCCAGCCCCTGTTTTATCTGAGGCAACAGTTCCTCCTGTTCCAACATAAAATATCTCATTATCGCAACGAAAAGTTCTTCTGAAATCTGTACATTTTTCATATCAATCCACCATTCCTTTCCTAACTCGTTCAAGACCGCAACACTGCAAAGTCTATATGCTTTGCAACCTTGCAAAGTTTATCTCCGCAATTTCTATATAGCCTGCAATGTTGCGTTCTTACCCTATCTCTGTTTTACTGTATCTAATTCCCAATACCACGAGTTATTGATTTTCTTTGCCTGGATGCCCAATTCTTTCTTTGCATTTTCCAATGTTCTCTTTGAAATGCCCTGTTTATCAGCCATTTCAAATATTTCATTACTCTGTACCATATTAGTTGTTTCTGCCAATTCACGAAGCATTTGCTTTGCCTGTTCCAGCTTATTTGCCTTTGGTGCAATACCGCCAAGTACTTCATCTGCGGTAATCTCATAATCTCCCAACCTATGACTACTGGAGAAAAGATTAAATACTTTCGCAATATGCGTGGAATATCACAGGAAACGCTTGGTCAGTTGTCCGGCATAAATTCCGCAACAATAAAGAAATATGAATACGGAATCCGAAATCCAAAGCTTGACCAGCTTTTAAAGATTGCCAATGCATTAGGCATCAGTATTAACATTTTCATGGATTTTGATATAGAAACAGTTTCTGATGTATTATCATTGCTGTTTAAATTAGACGATCAGATTGATATGAAATTTGAAGCAGATAAAGATGATGAGGGCAATTTCAAACCTGCCACTGTTAAGCTGTCCTTTAAGAACAACCTCATCAATAAAAAACTCTGTACCTATATGAAAGCTCTGGAAATTCGTGAAAATATGATAAATGCGAAAGATGATTATTCTGAAGAAGAATTCAACGCCAGTTTACAGCGTATTAATGAGAACATCGAAGAAATCAAGCAGCATCTGCTTGATGACAACATGGTTGTGTCGAAAGGGACTGACAGGCTTATTGTAAAAATTTTTCCAAATTAGCGAAACCTCTTGAATTATCAGACATAAGATGATAATATCTAATTAAACAGAAAGCACCCACTCCAATGGTGGATGCTCCGAGTTTAGGTTGATGAATATCCTTAAGGACACCGCCTATCCTGTGGATCAGACAGGATAGGCATTTTTATTTTATAAGCTGTCATCAGCATGTCTTCCCGCTATGCGTTCTTTCAGTTTTTTCAAAATTGCCATAACATCTGGCTGTGTCGGTGTAAATTTAACCCCTCTCTTTAGCATACCCATGACTTTTCTTGCTTTCTGCTCAATTTCATTTGCCGTATGCTCACTAGTAAGCATGAGATGATTACCGCCTATGGTATACTCGCGTTCTATATATTCCTCTGTTACTGGGAACATATCCTGTATCAAAAATGCACTTTCTCGGCTATCGTCCAGCTTTACAATATGTATAATATCGCATGGCTTACCTGCCTTAGCTTTTTTCTCTACAATTCCTTTATATTTATCAATACGACTTGATAATGGTATCATCCAATATATCCCTGTATTTGTGTCTTCAAAGCAATAATAATGAGGTCGGTTCCCCGCCTTATTCCCCTTAAGATATGGGTCTGGCATATCTTCAAAAAACTTATCTTTAATTATATAAAATCCTGTTTTCTTCATGTAATTTTCTCCATATAGAAAAAGTCCCCCGCCTTACGGCGAAGGACTAAACTTTCGACCCAACCATTTATATACCGCATATCGGTCAGCGGTAAACTTTCAACCCGACCATTTATATACCACATATCGGTCAGTGGTAAACTTTCTTTGTACTTACATACTAGCAAGAACAAAGCAGAAAGTCAATAGGACTTTCTATTATAATTTTATGCCGATTAGACATAAGCTATGCAATATATCAACACCTATAAAGCAAATATACAATCAAGCTAATTATAACTTTGTATTATCATGTTGATGTCTTCTAATATATGATATACAGTTATCAAGATGTTTTTCATCCACTATAGGCTTCCATGACTTACCTCCCCATAATCCTTTTGGTATCTGCTCTATAAGGACAGGATATTCTTTTCTCAATAGCCTTGAAGATGCTCCGAATAATAGTTGCCCAACTTTGGAAAGTGCTAGCTAATATTCTTTATGTATTCTATAGTCTGTTTTCTACCAGCTGTATCTGACTGTAAGACTGCTTTTCTATCTGCTTATATTTTTCAATCAATTTAGGCTGAATCAACGGATATGTCCAATTCTCAGGCAACTCATCCATTAATATAACCTTTTCCATTTCACTATGTAATTCTTTAGCGAATTCATTTATCTCCGCAAAATAAAGCATTCCAAAGGTTTCCTCGCCTGTATCATTTACTCTTGTCTTGCCTATCACTGAATATACACAGATTGGCTTTATCTCATATTTTACTGCTCCTGTTTCTTCCTGGAGCTCCCTTTTAGCGGTTTCGAGAATATTTTCGCCTGCTTCTCGATGCCCTCCCGGCACTTCATAGGTATCTCTTTCTTTATGCTTACAAAACACCCACTTGCCGTTGCTCTGTGAAATTATTACTGCAAACTTCAGTAATGAATCATCTACTTTATCATAAAATTTAACTTCTAACATATTTCTTCTCCATCGACACCTATAATCTCATCTTCTAAATTTGCTTTGAAACAAAATGTACAATTTCCTTCTTTGGTTCAAGAATATAAGGTACCAACTCCTGCGGATATACCTTTACATCATTCTTTAAATCCTCAAGTGGAACCCAGCAAAAATCTAAATCAATCCTTTTGTCATCCAGACCATCATAACCATGAAATACTCCATCTAAAGGAATATCATAATTAACGAGATGTACATTATAATATAAACATATCTGATGACATGGTCTTTTACCCCATGGAAAATATATTTCACCAATCGCCAGCAGATTATCTACCTCTATTTTAGTGTGAAGTTCTTCTTCAAATTCCCGCTTCAAAGTTTCTATACTTGTTTCCATTGCTGCTACATGTCCACCTATAATGGAATAATCATCATTCTTAGGACGCTGTAATAGAATTTTTCCATTGCGTATCAATATTCCACCAACTCTGTATGAAAATACAAAATCATCATTCTTAAATAAAATATCCACTTCAAACTCCTTTGCAATTATTTAAACTATTTCAACTCTTCTATCCATTTTCCATTTTCTTCAAAAAAGAAATATTCACTAATATTGTCATTTAAAAATACTTCCAACATCTTATCCATTCCATAAGCAAGTTTTCTCTGCTTCATTTCATCTAATGTCAGCCAGAATACATCCCCTTCTTCAGACGAAGTAACTATTCCTTCAAACTTATCTGTCTTATATAATAACACTATATATCTTGTTTCCTCATCCTTCATCCAGTCTTTTATCCCACAAAGTTTTGGTTCCGAAATTTTCAATCCAGTTTCTTCCCACACTTCGCGTATCACAGCATCTGTAAATGATTCTCCTCTTTCCACATGTCCTCCCGGAAATGTTATTCCAGAGTAATCATCATCCGTCTTATCTTGGACAAGTATCCCATTTTCACTAAACACCATACACATATTAGTCATTATCACTTTTTCTGTTCTTGCCATTCGTAATACCCTTATCCTTCATTTGCTGAATCCATATATATCATTTCAACAATACTGTCTGCATCAATATCAGATGTAATAATTTTTTCATTAAAAACTGATGAAAAATCCTTTTCTCTCCACCATCTACGCATATCTTCTTCACCAAATTCCTGTTTTTTATCTCTTGTATTATGCCGCCTGACCGTCTCTTCAAATGGTATATCAAAATAGTACGCATATATATCCATTCCATACAATTCATTTGCCGTTTTGAACAAAGGACTATACCACTCATCATACATGATGCCCTCTAAAATAACCACATCACAATGCTCATACCCATATTTCATAAGTTCTATCATAAGTGGTAATGCCTTAGTATCAACGCCATCTTTAACCCACAAGATATTTCTCCTAATCTCATCTTGTGAAATCATCATTGTATTGTATCCAAATTTCTTTTGCAACGCTCTAGCTACTGTTGTTTTTCCACTTCCAGAGTTACCTCTTAATATGATTATCTTTTTCATAATTTCTCCTTAATCTTGCTATTACTCTCTCCACAAATAGAGCCAAACTAGAGCCATTTGAGAAAACAAATGCCGGAAGCCCGCATAAATACAGGCTTTCGGCATTTTAGTCCGTTATTCAAACTCCTCTTTGCAAAGTTGTTGTGTAGTGTTTTTCGTTGGTTCCGATGGCAGAAAGCAGGAAGTTTTGTCTGATTTCTATCTGTTGCGTGGATTTTTAGGGGATTGTATTGTCATTTTGTTGTCAGTACCTCATCTAATTTTCACTACTCTTCTCCCTTATTCTGTTCATTAGCCTTATCCAACAAGGCTTTGAATTTGTTATAATACTTTGACTTTAAATTAAATTGCAATTCCGAAAAATTTTGCTGATTTCCTATCGGCTGAAATTGGATAAACCCAAAATGAGGATATTGATGAATTGCCATGTCAATTCCCTTGTAACTCCCCTTCAATATACGTTTTCCCTTTATACCAAAAGAATCAAAAAGTTGCGAATATGTAGCAAATTCTTCAACTGACATAACTGCAACTTTACAATCATTAATATCGCTATGCTTTTCACATTCGTGCAATATATATGTAGGTTTATAACTATCTGTTTTATAAGTTCTGGCACACTGCAATAACATCATTGTGATTTTTAATTGATTTTCAGTAAATATATTTTCCCATTCTTGTTTTACTTGGTCAGAAAGTTCTTCCCAGAACCATCTGTCTTGTCTTGCTTTTCTATCTTGTGGAACATTAGACATATCCTTCGGTACATAACCATCTATTGGTCTATATCCCACTTCCCCGCAAAACATTTTTAGACCAATCTCTGCATCATCCGAAACATCTATCCCATTTTCTCTTAACATTCCACAAAAAACAGATACGGTTGTCAATGCCATTTGAGCATTATTTGAGCAAGCTTTTGCAGAGACGCCAATTTTCTCATTAGTACCATCCTCGTATTCAACATCCATTAATATATCTGATTTAGAGCCTGTTATCTTTTCGCCGTTTTCATTCAGAATATTGTCTCCAGCTCTAGCGGTTGCTAATCCACCAAGCCAATACGCATTCAATCTATCAATCTGCTTTCCCTTATCTTGCGAAATATGACTTACTAATGCATTGGCAGGATTTCCATGATATACATTAGGCTTAATGCATTCAATAACTGTATTGCCAGACATAAAATCTATTTTATTCAGTTCTTCTGTAACAACCTCTTCAAATTTATGTCCTTGTAATCTGCCCTCTGTACCAGCCTCAATTTGAAACAAATGTCCTTTGTTTTTTGGATCCAATGCCATAATTATTCCTCCTTGAATATTTGTCCTATTATTTCTTTTGCAATAGCTCTTGCTAAAATTGGAGGAACAGCATTACCAATCGACTTTCTAATTTCTCCCCAATTTCCACAAAATACAAATTCATCTGGAAATGATTGTACTCTTGCAGCTTCTCTTATTGTAAGCGAACGCGTGTCCGTAGGATGAACATTTCTACATCCTGAAATCATACTAAAATTAGTGCTAATGGTAGAACATGGTTCATTCCATACATTTCTTTTATATGTCGTATTAAAACCACTAGGTGGTCTAAGTTCTGGATTCTCATTTTCATGTGCACTATGTCCTTCTGGAACATCAATCAACCACTCTATTACATGTTCTGGATGTGTTATAGCCCAATGCAGTGGATCTGTGTATGATTTTTCTCCATTTTCAAGTGATTGCAAATCTTCGGTTGCATCCCTAAATGTTAATGCCTTTTTCTTTTCTCCCCATAGTTCCATTTGATACACAGACTCATCCAATGAATATAGTGGTGTTTCAAACACAAATGACTTGTTAATATCTTTCCTTACCCCAACCAAAATAACTCGTTCTCTTGATTGCGGCACCCCATATTCATACGCATTTACAATTTTTTTTACAAGTGAATACCCTTGTTTAGAAAATGATTTTTCTATTTTATCAATAAATAATTCTCCACTTTCATCCTTCATAGATGTCATTAATGCTACATTTTCCATAACAAAAACTTTAGGTCGAATTACAGACACAATTCGTACATATTGCTTATACAACTTATTTCTTTCATCTTCAGGATTTCTTTTTCCAGCCAAACTAAATCCTTGGCATGGTGGTCCACCAACAATTATATCAATATCACCAAACTCTCTTCGCCACGCCTGCAAATCTTCATCAGATATTTCACATATATCTTCTCCAAGCAATTTTGATTTTGGGAAATTTTCCGCATAAATACGATTAGCAGACTCTGCAATTTCTACGTGACCGACCAAATCGACACCTGCTGCTTCAAATCCCAATGTCATTCCACCACAGCCAGAAAACAACGCAATTCCCTTTATCGCATTGCTTTTCTTTGGTGCCATTGCATCTTTATATAATCCAGACAACTCAGTCGCATATTTACTTGAATACTTCATATTTTCTGATAATGCTACATATTCTTTCGCATCCTTTATCACCGAAGGTAACTTTTTCTCTGTACCAGAATGTTGTACTTTTTTCTTTTTCACATCCAGCTTACCCTGGTCAATTTTCCATACAGCATCCTTCAACACATCATTTAATTTATCAATTTCTGATTTTACAGGAATTTTTTTCCCTAACTCCCATGCCGAAATCTGTGCCTTTGAAAAGCCACTGAATTCAGCTAACTTAGTTTGACTAATACTATATTCTAAACGTATCTTTTTTATATCCTCATAAACAAGCATAATGTCATCTCCTTCGATTTAAATATTATACTATAAATTCTTTTTTTTCTCCATAATGAAATCTTAACACTTCTATTAATTCTCCCATCACCTCCCTCTCCCAACATCTCTTACTTTCTCTCCAATCCATTCCCAAAACCTCTCCAGCAGATTCATCCCACCAATCACAAACTGCTTCATAAACTCATACGCCTTTTCCAGCTTATCCTTCAGGCTTCGGTTTTCCTCCTGGAGCATCTGATTCTGATACCTCAGCTCTATCACCTGCTCCTTCAGATAATCGTCGCCATCAACAGTTCCCAAAAGTTCCTTCTTAAGCCTTTCCGCCTCTTCCAGTTTCATCTGTGCCTGCTCCGTCTGCCACTTTGCGGTGTCCATTATCATCATCCACTTGTCAGCCTCTTTTTGAACTGCCTCAATTTCCTTTTGTTTATCAGCGAGCTGATCCAGATTATCATAATATTCCAGCCGTAATTCAGAATTCTTTATGCGTAAATCCGTTGTTTCCAACTGCAATTTCCGAGTTTCAGCCTTGGTATCATTCAGCATCTTTTGAGCTTCGGATTGTTCTTTTCGAATACTGACATGCTTATCCTCTATTTCCTTTTCCAGAGATTCAATCCTTTCCTCTTTTAATTGAAAAACAACCTGTGCACCCTCCAGTTTCTCCTCAAAATCAGCCACTTCCTTCACCCGCTCCTGCTTCTTATAATCCAGTACGGATAAATGCTGATTATGCGTGTTTTTATTCTTCCAATCAATCCCGTACCGACGCATGATAAGGGCAATATCATCTTTTTCAGCCTCTGCCCACTGCTTCCATTCGGTGTTCCCTTTACCCTCGCTTGCAAATCCTCTGGTAGCAAGTGCTGCCTTAAGGCTCGTCTTTGTTTCCAGTCCTCTCTTACAGCCGGATACCCATGGAACAAAATTCAGATGCAAATGCGGTGTTTCCTCATCCAGATGAATATAAGCGCCTATCACATATAACTGCGGATTACGATGCTGGAACATTTTTACATAATCCTTCAACACCCACGTTGCAACCTCAGCAGCTGAACTACCCACTCCTGTGTCATCCTTATTGCCAATCTGAACAATCACCTCATAAAATAATTTTTCCTGCTTACTCCGGGATATCTTTTCATAATAGCTTTTAATCTACCTGTCTTTGCGTTTCTGTTTTGCATTGTATTCCTTAAGTGCCTTGTCAAACAATTTATGATATGCCTGCTTAATATCCTCGTGGATAAGAGTAATGTTATTTGGAGTGCGGCTGGCATCTACATTACCCGCTATAAATCTTCTTGTATTGTGTCCTATGCAACCTTCCCCATTCATAAAACTAATCGTTCTTTCCATTTTGAAATCCTCCTCTTTTGGTATGTATACAGGCACCTCATTCTTATCCGTAATGAGTGCCGGATACGGCACGAAACAGCAGATTTTCCTGGGAAGGTTTTGTTACTTTTGTCAAAAGTAACGCAAAAGCACTTTTGACAGCTTCGCTATCAAAAATGCAGACCCGCAAGCGGGTTTTGCGCTCCTCGCCGGAGTGGCTGTACGGCTCTACGAGCCGGATAAAACTCCCTTACGGGAGTTTGTGAGCCGCGGATACGCGGCATATAATTTACCATTCACACCCCCGATAAATACCTATGCCAGCTCCCCTAATGAAAACAGTTCACCACATCATGCAGAACTACTTCCTCTGCTATCATTCTCGCCTGAGTATGTAGCTGGTACATTTCCACAAAAGAATTCGACTGCTTTGGTTTATGTTTACGCAACCACTCATTTTCAATATCCTCCAGTAATTCATAAGCTACTTCATTTACCTCGGTTGCTTTGTCATGTAATTCTCCAAATCGTACCAGACTTCTGTATCGCTGCGGATATTCCTTCTGTATGTAATCCATCCACATACGACCATATTTACCAACACCTTTACTGTTCTCCTCTCCACCTAATATAATCAACGGATAAAATATGCCGTCTTTTTCTATGTATTTCACACCTAATTTTTCAAATAATGTTTCTTTGCTCATAGCAGTCACTTCCTTTATACAAAAATATCTGTTATTCCTCATTTGGTACTGTAAGCTGTTTCATATCTGCCAATGTTCCCGGCTGTTCCTTGAAACCTTCCAATATTTCCAGCATGGAACGGATGGGAGTAAGTAACTCCCCATCCATATCCGATGCCTTTTCTATCCTCTCAAGTTCGCACTCAATCCTTTGCAGATTCTGCCGGAATTGTACCAGCATCAATGGGTTACCTGTGGCAACCACCTTTTGATGAAGGACACTCTGGATTATATAATCCTGCTTGGTACGAAATCCGCTAAGTTTCACTCTGTTATTCAACTCATCGTTTTCCTCTGGTGACATGCGGAATGCTATTGTCACATTCCGCCATCTGTTTTTATCGTCTCTATTCTTTTCTGACATTGACTAACGCCTCCCTTTCCGTTTCCAGTTGTGCTGCCATATCCGTCTGCACCGTTGGAAATAAATGTGCATAATGATATGTGATATCTACCGCCTCATGTCCGACTCTTTCCCCTATTGCCAATGCAGAAAATCCTAAATTGATTAGCAATGAAATGTGCGAATGTCGTAATCCATGAATCCGTATTTTCTTCACTCCTGCAAGCTTTGCATCTCTGTCCATCTCATGATGCAGATAACTTTTTGAAATAGTGAAAATTCTGTCATCATCCCTTATTCCATAAAGACTGCTTATAAAATTCTCCATCTCGACAGCAAGAAAATCCGACATGACAATTGTTCTGTTACTCTTTGGTGTTTTCGGGTCTGTAATCACATCTTTGCCTTCCAGCCTCTGATATGACTTATTTATCCGGAGTGTCTTCTTTTCAAAATTGAAATCTGCCGGCGTCAGAGCAATCAGTTCACCTTCACGAATGCCTGTCAAATAAAGCATTTCAAATGCATAATAGGAAATAGGCTTATCTGCCACGCACTCTAAAAATGCCTGAAATTCATCCTGCGTCCAAAACTCCATTTCCTTATTTTCTTCCTTTCCCATAGTCCCGGCTTTTCGTGCCACATTATCTTTCAGACCATACATATTTACTGCATGATTTAATATGGCACTGAGCTGATTATGGATGGTTTTCAGATAGGTAGGGGAGAATAGCTCCCCATTATCCTTCTTCAGCATCATAATCTCATTTTGCCACTGGATGACATCCGAAGTCCTAATATCATCCAGTTTTCGTTTCCCGAAATAAGGCAGAATCTTTGTCTCAATAATGTGCTTCTTTGTCAGAAAAGTATTGCGCTTTATTCTTGGTCCTAAATCCGTCAGATAAATATCCACAAAACTTTTGAAGCTCATACTGATACTCTGGTTCTCTTTCAGTTTGAAATTCCGCTCCCATTCAAGGGCTTCGCTCTTCTTGGTAAATCCCCTCTTGGTTTTCTGTTTCCTTGCTCCGGTCAAATCCTTATAATAGGTTCTCACCTCCCACATTCCGGTCTTATGATTCTTGATAACCGCCATCTATCCCACCTCCTTATCCGTAGATAGCCCGTAGATTCGCTTCATAAAATACTGTGTACTGACACGTCCTTTTATTGTCACGAATCCATCAGCCTCAAGTTCTGCATTCAACCTTCGTATCAGTTTATAGGAATACGATAATGATACTCCCAGCATTTCCATGACATCCTGTGCTGTTAAAAATCTCTTGTTCTCCATAAGCTAATGCCTCCTCTCTTTCGTTTTTATTATTCAGTTCATTTTTGAACGGTTATGATGTACATTATATTAACAGTTCACTTTTGTACTGTCAATACTTTTTGCAAAAAACATTTCACTTTTGCACTGTTGATGATATAATGTATGCAGATGCATGTTTTTTACCTCGTATCTTCATGCATGCTACAACACTCATTCCACAAATAAGGAGCAGTTAAAATGGGCGAAAAATTCACCAGTAGGGTAGGCTATTTGATTCGAAATTTCAGAATTGCATCTGACATGACGCAAAAGGAATTAGCAGATAAATGTGGATTAAACGAATCCACCATCCGAAACTATGAACTTGGAAACAGATATCCAGATGAAGCAACTTTATTAAATATTGCAAACAATCTAGGGGTCAGCTTTTATGCATTATCTGACCCTAATGTTCCCAATATATTCAGCGCACTTCATGTACTATTTGACATTGAATGGGCATACGGACTACGCCCCACTATGAAAGATGGAGAAGTATGCTTCAAATTTGAAGAGCGGCTTCCAAGTGCCGGTCCCCGTCCACAGGAAGACCTTGAGAACTTCCGAAAGATGGTTGAGTATTGGGCACGTTTACGGGAAAAATTGGAAGATGGGGAAATATCAGAAACAGAATACTATCTCAAAGAAGTAAAGTACCCAATAAACCCGACAGATCCAAATAAAGAATATACTGTATCGTTAAATCTTGATGATGACGACCAGCTACTTGTTCAGAATATGGATAAAGATGACGATGCAGAAGAAACTGCTGAATTGTTAAAAGACTTGTTTCCGGATTTCTCATATGTGAAGAGGAAAAGGAAACCGAAGAAGGAGTAACCTTCGCGTAATTTACATTGCCTCTAAAAAAGATAAAGGAGAATTCTACATATGGAAATGAATCAAAATCAAATAATGGAACTATTAGATACATTATATGCAAAATCCATAAACGGCATCCCTAAAGTAAGTCAACCTATTGATGTTTTAGCCAACGATTACTTATCGAAAAATAATTCAATAGAAAAAGCAGCAAAACAATTTGTAAATTATCAAGTTGCAAAGTGTACAACTTCGGGATTTGTAACCGGATTAGGCGGACTTATTACATTACCAGTTGCCATTCCTGCAAATGTCAGCAGTGTGATGTATGTTCAAATGCGTATGATTGCCTGCCTTGCATATATGGGTGGTTATGATACTAATAGCGATCAGGTACAAACATTAGTTTATGCTTGTCTTGCAGGCATTTCTATTGATCAAATAATCAAACAAGCCGGCATAAAATTTGGAACTAAATTTACTACTGCCATGGTAAAAAAGATTCCCGGTACTGTATTAACAAAAATCAATCAGAAGGTAGGATTTAGATTCTTAACCAAATTTGGAGAAAAAGGTATTATCAATATTGCTAAATTAGTCCCAGTTGTTGGCGGCGTCATTGGTGGGGGATTTGATTTAGTAGAAACCAAAGTTATCGCAAACAGAGCATACAAAATGTTTATTAAAGGTGACTTAAGTGCATTAGACAATAAAGACGATGAAAAAATTATAGATACAGAGGCAGATATTATCAAATCACAAGACGAAAGCGATAATTAACATGCAAAATCTATACAAGGAGGAAATATATCATGTATACTGCCGAAGAATTTCGACAAGATGTTATTGCAAACATAAAAGGAAATAGTGAGTTTTCCCCACTCGTAGAATCAATACTACAAAATTCAAAATTTCAATTCAATGATACCAGTTACTTTACCAGAGTTATTTGGAACACATATGAACGTAATCTTGTGATTTTTTGCGCACCTGAAGACCGTATTGAACTAGAAAAATACAAAGATCCTTTATACTCTTTATGCTCTAAGATTCATGGTAACCAAGATGATTATCTTATTATGTCCTTAGAAATCATTGCAAAGAACGATATCTCCCCTGTAACTAATGCAACCTCTATGACAGATGATAAAATTACTATAACAACAAGCATTGAAATTGATCGTTCTTCAACCAACAACATAGGTCATGGTGGCTTTGGTACTGTATACAAATATTATGATGAAGAAAAAGAAGAACTAATTGCGGTAAAAATATATGAGCCGAGTATCTTTCAAAATAGCAGCCCAGAGATTATGAAGAAAAGATTTTTACGAGAAGGAAAAAAATTATTGAGTTACTCCCACCCTAATGTGGTTAAGGCATTTGATTATGGCTTTCTTGGAGACGAAAGTGCATACATAAAGATGGAATATATTTCTGGAGATAGACTATCCGATTTTGTACTTTCAAACAAACCTCTTAACCCGGCTTTAATAGATACTCTTTGCTATCAATATATTGATGCAATGTCATATATTCATTCACAAACAGATATGCATCGTGATATAAGTTATTCAAATGTTATGGTAACCAAAGCAAACGAGATTAAAGTTCTCGACTTTGGTTTTGCCCGAAATGCTGATGATACAAACTATGATACCGAATACAAAGACATACAACGTAAATTTGTCATTCCAAATGAAAAATACACTTTTCGTACTGAAGTCTATTGTATAGGTGCTATTCTATATACACTTATTACTGGAAACACTTTTGATGACCTTGATTTCACATTAATAGACAAATCAGACTGTAACTTCAAATTAAAAGCAGCTACAAAAATTTGTTTATCACTTGAACCTGAAAAAAGATTTCCAGATGCTATAGAACTCAAAAAATTTGTACAAAAAAGTGATACTGTTGTTCTTCCACATAACTTTTCACTTGATTTTTTCAAAAAATTGCTCAACAATAATGTTATATTACACTTCTATCCACAGAATTTGCCTACAAAAGAAACAGTAACAGAATGGTTAGAAAATAAATACAGAGAACATATTAACAGTTGTGTTTTCCAAAGCACCTTGAACTTAGTATCATTATTGAATCACCTTTCTGGTGTAACCAAAATTACATATTATAAAAATATTAATTATGATTTAGACAAAACACAATTTATTGAATTGCTTAACTTTTACGATACACTATCCGTTGATATGAAAGATTTATTTATTCGAAATATACTTCTTATCATTTTGGAAGTATCTCAAGATGACGACTTGGATCTTCCATTTAATTAAACTAACACCTCCTATTTGCCAACTTTATTGTCATTTGATTGTCACACAACATAAAACGAGCCAAGAAGCACTGTAAATTCAGCATTTCTTGGCTCTTGTACATTATTCAAACTCAATCGTTCCCGGTGGCTTACTAGTCAAGTCATAGAATACCCTATTAACCCCACGCACCTCGTTTATAATTCTACTCATAACTGTCTGGAGTACCTCAAATGGTATCTCGGCACTTTCGGCTGTCATAAAATCAATTGTATTGACTGCACGAAGTGCAACTGCGTAGTCATAAGTTCTTTCATCACCCATAACACCAACTGAACGCATATTAGTGAGGGCTGCAAAGTACTGGTTTGGCATCCAGGCTGGTGCCTTGCCATTTTCTTTCTTGTAGGCTTCTACTGCCTTGTCTACTTCTTCACGGTAGATGTAATCGGCATCCTGTACGATACGAACCTTGTCGCCTGTTACTTCGCCAATAATTCTTATTCCAAGTCCTGGACCTGGGAATGGCTGACGGAACACAAGATGTTCTGGTATGCCAAGTTCAAGACCAGCCTTACGTACTTCATCCTTGAATAAGTTGCGGAGTGGTTCGATAATTTCCTTGAAGTCAACGAAATCTGGAAGACCACCTACATTGTGGTGTGACTTGATAACTGCTGATTCGCCGCCAAGTCCGCTCTCAACAACGTCTGGATATATAGTTCCCTGTGCAAGGAAATCTACAGCGCCAATCTTCTTGGCTTCTTCCTCGAATACACGGATGAACTCTTCACCGATTATCTTTCTCTTAGCCTCTGGTTCAGTAACACCTGCAAGCTTAGAGTAATATCTTTCCTGTGCATTTACCCTTATAAAGTTAAGGTCAAACTGTCCTTCTGGACCGAATACGCTTTCAACCTCATCGCCCTCGTTCTTACGAAGAAGACCATGGTCTACGAATACGCATGTAAGCTGCTTTCCGATAGCTCTTGAAAGAAGACCTGCTGCCACTGATGAATCAACTCCACCAGAAAGTGCAAGTAATACCTTACCATCGCCAACCTTTTCACGTATTTCCTTAATAGTATTCTCTACAAATGCATCCATTTTCCAGGTTCCAGCACATCCGCATACTCCACGCACAAAGTTGTGAAGCATCTTTGTACCTTCCTGTGTATGAAGAACTTCTGGATGGAACTGGATTGCATAGAGGTTCTTTTCTGCACACTCTGCTGCTGCCACTGGACAGTCTGCTGTATGTGCAATTATCTTAAATCCTGGAGCAACCTGTGAAATGTAGTCAAAATGGCTCATCCACACGATAGTCTTTTCTGAAACATCTCCAAATAAAGCACTGCTCTTATCAACAAATGTCTCTGTCTTTCCATACTCTCTTACTGGAGCTTTCTCAACCTTGCCGCCAAGAACGTGCTGCATAAGCTGAGCACCATAACATAATCCAAGCACTGGAACACCAAGTTCAAAAAGCTCTTTAGTACAAGTAGGTGAACCTTCTTCATAGCAGCTATTCGGACCACCTGTAAGGATAATTCCTTTAGGGTTCATCGCCTTAATCTGCTCAAGAGGTGTTTTGTAAGAATATATCTCACAATATACGTTACATTCACGGACACGACGTGCAACTAACTGATTGTACTGTCCGCCAAAGTCAATAACTATAACCTTTTCCTGATTCATATTGTCCCTTTCCTAATCATAAGTTTGCGTTGAAGATATATTTTATATGCATTTCTATACTTTAATCAGCCAATCATAAAAAATATCCAGACACAATATGCATATATAAATAACATGATGTAGGGGTCAAAAGCCCCCGACTTTGATACCTACGAATTGTTCCGTGCTACGCACTCCCACAATTCTCCCCAATATTCGCATATCGT
>PPYE01432888.1_pt1 | contig 32841 bp, 25 predicted proteins | sample 1559881 | NCBI WGS metagenome assembly PPYE01 (sample SAMN08240022, study PRJNA423297) | Human gut metagenome, whole genome shotgun sequencing project.
ATCACAGTGTTTTCATTTGTTCGTTTGCTGCTTTTTCAAACTCCTCAACCTCAATCCTTGCCAGATCTGAACTGATTGCAGCCGCCTGTTTCTGTACATTAGATGCTGTAAGGCCGAAAGCTTTCAGGATCTCTTTTTGTCTGGCAGTAACTGCATAATCCAAACGGTATTCATTATCAGCACCTTTTAGCATCTCTATCTTTTCCAGTTCCTTTATGGCTGCAGGCACTGTCATGAAATTTCTCCTGTGTTCCTGTCGGTCCATTTCGTCTTTCAGACAGGTATATATCTTACTTCGGATAATCGTGGCTACAAACTCTATAAATATCTTTGTATCCATTGACTCATTAGAGTAAACCCGCTCACTCCGCGCCCCGAGATACGATTTATCTCCCCGGAAAAGTTTCTCCGATCCATCCCTGCTCTTATACAGCGTCAGCGCTTCCTCTGCTGTCATCTTATCCGAAGTCACAATCACAAAATAACCACAAAGCTGTATCTCCCGGTTGATTATTTCTGTCTTTTCGATTCCGGACATGAACTTCTCATCTTCCAGGCCTTCATGCCAGTACACCAGATCGAAATATTTAATAAAATCTCCTCTCAGACGAACTGGCAGCCCCATACAGTCTTTTAGTTTCTTTCCCATCTGGTCAATTTTATCTTCAAATTTTTCCCGCTCAGACTGCCTTTTGCTGTCACTATAATAAATATGGAAATACCTCTCTTTTTCATCATCTGCATATAGTTTCCGCCGAACAGTTGTGCCACTGACTTTGTAGGCGCGGATACTGTTTTTCCGATCATCCTCGAAACGTCCTCTTCGCTCCAGTATGATATCGCTGACCAGTTTTTTCATCCCCTTGGCCATGATAACGAAATCATATCCATTATCATCCATGAACCGGATATTTTCCTTGCTAAAATATCCCCGGTCCAGAATAAACCCAACCCGTCTGTACCCATATCCCTTCGCTTTGCCAAGCGTATACTGAAGCTGGGATATGTCTACAATGCTTCCGGGATAAGACTCGTAGAACAAAGGCTCTCTATTATTCCGGTCATAGGCAATGGAATAATTAATTCGAATCACTGTATATACGCATATCCTCTGTCATCAATGGATGGTTGAAAGCATAATCCGGATAATACTGGGCGGCATTTCCTTCGGTAATGATTGTATAGGCAGCCAGATCCAGAAACAGCCCCGCATCCTTTCCAACGATTCTTGCAAGCATCAGATCCAATCTGTAGTCAGATATGACCTTCCGAATCACAATATAAGCCCCAATACGAAGGCAGCCACTTCGGTATCCCTGTTTCTCCTCCGGCAGGATTTCCTGTGGAAATATCTTTAAGAACTTGTCATTCGGCAACATGAGGGCAGGCTGGCCCGGAATCTGCTTGCCGATACATATCCGTCTCGGTGTGTTATACTTCTTATCTTTCAGATAAATCCGCGCGTATTCATAATAGATATACGTCGTTCCCTTGATTGTCTTCTTCGTGATTTTCCCGTTTGAATCAGGTATCTTTATCGTACAGTCCAGGTACATATGGCACTCCATCCGTTTAATAGAACCGCCGCCTTGCCAGTTGACGGCCTTAGATATACCAGTCGTATCGCCATTGATAACATTTTGAAGTCGAACCACTACATCATTCTGACCGTAATCCAGTTGCTCGCAGCCGATATACTGCAATCCCATCTTGTGAGCAACAGCACAGGTCGTCCCGGAACCTAAATGATAATCCAGAACGATGTCTCCTGGATCAGTTGCTATATCAAATATCTGTTTCAAAAGTTTTTCTGGTTTTTTGCCGTTCTTAAGTTTCACACCACCTTCACGAGCAATACCAGCCCATGAGATATGGCTCCAAAAGTCTGACAACAATTCCGTGACGGTTGGCTCCCCATCGATTTCTCTCATTTTATTAGAATAGAACGCAAGAGCACCACCGTGATAGATATACGCCGCTGTACCATCCTCGCGCTTATACTCAAGAACATGGTCTACAGATTTGGATTGCTCCATTAAACGCTTAACAGTATCTGTAGGTTTATGAGGATCACGGATGCTGACTACATTATCAGCATGATTGAATGCATATTCTTCGATTAGATGATTGAGGATTACCTTCCATGCATCTCCGTATTGCTTTTTTGCATCCTTTTCAGACGCAAAACCTGCATCCCTTATAACCGCTTCTTTTATTGGGGTAAACTCCCAATCCTCCACATTCTCGGAGCGAGTAAGGACAAGATTGTAGTTTTTGTTATACCCAACCGGCACATACCCTTTCTTAAAGCGGAAAGCTGACTTGTTTTTCGTATAAAACAAGATATACTCGGTAACATCAATAGGACCAGGGTTCACAGTTTTGAAACCTGCAGGAGATGCAGTCTTAACAGCAATGATTTGTACTTTGTTTTCAATGCCAAAAATCTCATCCATAAGTACATTAATGTAACCCAACTCATGATGATCGATTTGAACGAAAATTGCGCCATCGCTTCTCAGCAACCTTTTTGCCAGCTCAAGTCTGTTTTTCATGAAAGTCAACCATGTGCTATGGTTAAAGTGATCGTTATAGCCAAACCCATCGTCACCAGTATTATAAGGGGGATCTATGTAGATACACTTCACCTGTCCTTCAAATCTCCGAAGCATTGATGCAAGAGCGAGGAGATTATTACCACGAAAAATTATATTGTCCTTCTCTCTGAATTCAGAAACTTGTTTTTTCCCATCAGCGGAGTATTTGCATACATTGGTTAACACTTTAGGATAAAGAAGTCTATCAACTTCATCCGGAGCCAAAGTCTCATTATAGAAGATTTCCTGCCGTTTCTGATCCTCCCTTGTCTGCCCACCCTCCAGGACGCAATCCTTGTAAGGGAAAATAAGCTCCACCCCTCCTGATGTTGACAGCATCTGTTCCGATCCGTCAACAAGCCCGATTTTATTTTTGAAACGGGTATAACTATCCGGCAGGAATTGCCGGTTGTTGATTACCCAGGCAAATCCCATCTTATCAAAGACTTTGATACCATCTACTTCTGCGAAGAAGCGAGTGCGTGTCTCGTCATTCGCAAGAAGGAGATGAATAAGTCCTTCGTCCATCTTCATTGCCGCCTCGTAGACCGCATTACGCAGGAAAGTGCCATCCTCGGCAACAAACCTCTCGTCTGATTTCAGTACCGTCAGTACGATTTCATAAAAATTCGCCATCTTATTCTTCTCCTTCATCTATGAATAGCTCTGGTATGTTGTACTGGATTTCTTCGGTGTCTCTCCTCACCAATTCGTTCGGACACTCCAGTAATTCCTTTTTCAGCAGCTTTGGATTGTCCGAAGTTCCTCGCACATACTTATCGGCATTTCGCCGGATATATTCAGTCGAATCCCGTTTAAAACCGCTCCGCTGCAGAATGATCCGCAGGCGGTTTGTTGTCCCGTACTCCACAAACTCATACCAGTCATTCGTGAACGGTTCGTTGGGATGCTGACGCTTGTATTCCTCCGAGAATTTGAGAAAATAGTTTGAAAGCCGAAACAGAAGTACATCTTCAATTGCCTCCAGCGTATCGGCAATAATTATGTTTTTCTGCTTCTGTGAGCCGTCGAAAGGTTCCCATTTATTGTAATCGACTTTTACCTCGCGCTTTTTCTTGTCATAATCATCAATGCTTTGCTCGATGATATAACTAAGACCGTGTCCCTGCATCCATTGAATCAGGAGAACGGTATACCATGTCAATTTGGTATAAGTTCTGCCTTCTCCGGCACCAAGCGTCCGATTTTCGTAGATACGCCACTTAAATGCCACTGCCAGTTTGTTGAGGAACGTAAGCGTCTCATAATAATCTGCTCCTCGTTTCAGATCTTTGATTTCCGGGTAAGCAAGACCGTCACAGATGAGCTTCTCAATACCCTGTATCTGGTCATACGAGACATTGATATCGTCCTCCGGCTTTTTCCCTGGCGCAGAAAACTGTTCTCGGATTTTCGACTCAGTTTCAGATGTCAGGTACGGGGCAAATTCCCTCCTTACGCGGCTGTTTCTGCCGTCCACGATATCCCCAACAAGAATCAGCATTGTTTTTCGCATCAGCTCGTAGTTATCTTCGCTCTGATTTCTCTTGGACTTGTGTATTTCTACGCTGCCGGAAAGAAGCGTGTCTACTATGAGCTTTTTCTGGTTCGAGTTTAGCTCCGATTCTATGGACAGTTTCTGCGGCGGCACATCGTCCTTCAGCAAATCCTCAAACTTCTGTAAATCTTCTTCTCGTTCCTGCTTTTGAAGCCGGACGATAAAGACATTGCCATACAGATTGTACTTGGCTCGTCCCACACGCCCGACCAGGTTTTTGAAGTCTACCTCTGAGAAGTCACTCCTGCCTTTCTTATAGCTTGTAATAAACAGGTTCTCCGCAGGTAGATTTACTCCCTCAAGCAAGGTGCTTGTACAGAACATGGTCTTGATTAGACCATCACGGTAGTAGTCCTCAAGCTGCATACGAATATTGGCCGGTAGATAACCGATGTGGTACGCCACACCTCTTTCCACCAACTCGGCGAGATAGTATTCCTTGTGTACATCTCTGCGAATTGCCTCCGCAAATGTCTGCAGCTTTTTATCACCGATCGGTTTCTGTGTATCCGCATAATCTCTTGCAAACTGAATAGCATCATTCTTCGATTTGCAATAAACGATGTTGTGCCGCTTATCGCCGATTCGGGCAATCACCTCACTCAACGAGTACTGGCGGCCCATTTCGTGCAACAATATAAATTTCTTCGAGTACGAATCGAAGATGCGAATATTGCGTTCCCACAGGTCAACGATGTATTTTAGCTGACTGACAGGAGCATATCTACACGCCACGATAGATTTCTCGCCGATGGTCCATTCTCTCTTTGACAACGTATCGAGATAAACTCCCGGATTCGGAATGTTCGGCGATGCAAATATGATATGTGTATTGCTGTGCCGCTCTTCTAACTTGTTGATGACCTTGTAATAGAATGCGCTCCTCTTATCGCCAGAAGATATTTTATGAGCCTCATCCACAAACAAATAGTCAATCTTAAGGTCAGGATCATCAATCAGAATGTAAAGCATTCGCTCCGGCGTCAGGACGAAAATATAGTTATGCTTCGACTCTAATGCCATCGAGCCAGAGGATGTCACAATACGGTAATCCGTCTCCTTCAAGAGAGTGGTTAGGCTCTCGATTAATTCGCTTGTAACCTCGTTTATCAGTGCCTTCGTAGGGATGAGCAAAGCGAAATTCTTCTTAACACCATCCATAATCTGCTGCTTAATAAACGCACGCATCATAAATGATTTCCCCATAGATGTGGGTGCGGAATAGCTGAAATAGGGTCTGGACAGACTCTCGTATATCTCTTTCTGTGCAGGAAAGAAACGAGCCCCGCCATCGGACGGCACGGACAGGTAGTCCATGTTGAAGTGCATGAACACACGCTCAAGCAGAGAGGCATTTTCAAAATCTGGCGTCAGCCTATCCATGCCGAGGAAATTCCCCGTATTGGCAAGAACAGAGCCGAGATAATACTTCACTTGCTCATTTTGAGGATACATATCATAAAGCAGTGCGACCATTTCTTGCGCACGAGTCTTATGAATATCCGACAGGTTTGTGCCACAGGATTTTGAAAGCACATCGGCAAAAGTCAAAGCATCCCCAATATTGACAGGCTGTTCCGCTATCTCATCCAAACCGAACAGGCGCTTGGAATAGTTGATAAGGATATTGCGATACAGTTTTTGCAGATAAGCGTTATCATCTATTCTCGAAAACAAATGCTCCCCGAAGGTGACATTTCTAAAATTACTCATGCCTGACCTCCTTCGGATTGTAGCAGTTTGTCCATGATGTCTTTCTTATCTTCGTCCGCATCAGCGAAAGGAAGCAAATAGATATACATGGAATAGCCATCAAGACCATACTGCGTGATTTTCGATTCAATGAATGACACGTTATTTTTGATGTCATTCCTAACCTGCTCAAGCACATCGTTCTGATATTCGTTTACGGGTTTTCCGCTTGCAGACACTCCGCTCAAACTATATCCAACAAACATACCAAACGCCGTGGCAGGCTTTTGGCTACCTGTTTCAGAAGGCAGGATAATTGCTTCAAGCTGATCGTAAATCTTTGTTGGGAAAGAAGCCGCAAATATGTTTGATTCAACAAATTGCCGCTCGTCCTTCTTTCTGCTTTTTAGTTTCTGGGCATCCGAAAAGGCTGAATCTATCGCAGTTTGCAGGTCGCCGTTTATCATCGAAGTCCCGAGAATGACCTGAGTAAAAGGAACAGCCTCGTTAGCGGTAAGAAGGTGGATGCCAGAGCTTTCGCTCGTCATAAATCCGGCATGATTTCCTATTTCGACCTTACTCATTAATTTTGGAGCACCGAGAACTTGTTCCAGGAATATGTACAGCAATAGTTCTCCAAGTTCATTGCCGGTTGGCAATTTCCCGTCAGAGATAGCTTTTTTGATATACGCTATAGCATCGTAGGCAAGTGCGGAAATCTCATCATCTTCCATGTAAGTCTTAATCTGAGCTCTGGAATAGACATAATATCCGATATTATTCCGAAGATGCTTCCACAGGCCGTGATAGTCAAAATCAAAATCATCAAACTTCAAACAGAAAATCTGCAAGTCGTGTTTTGCTGATATGGAAAGCGTCTCGCTTGATACGGGTGTAAAAACTTTATCAAATTTTCCCTTGCTCGTCAGGGGTATTGCTGCCACAGTTTTCGGCTTTGTTACTTCGTAAAATTTGATGGTATTCGCCACTGGATTATAGGCTGCATAGAAATCCTTCTTGATAGATTTTGTGAAAGCAGTCTCTACCGTATTATCCGTTTTTGCGACAGCATAGATGAACACATCTGTCAGGAATTCGGAAAGTACAAACTCATTTTTACTCTTAAGGTCATTCTTTGTGAGATTGTCAATTGTACCAAGCTGGGTAGTATCGGCGATTGTGGCATCTTTCAGAATGACATTTTTCAATGCAAGCACAGCGTTTTTCTTACGAGCCTCTTCCATTGCAGGGATGATAATCTGAATAAAATACCGTTCGATTGCACGGGCCTCTTTCTTTAGAGCCATTTGCATAACCTCGGTTGGCAGATTCTGGCTTGCAGAGTGAATCTTATTGAAATTAGTATACGAATAGGTAACCTCATACCCATCGGCTGAAGTATATGAAAAGACTGTGGAACCTACCGGACATAGCGACAACATGATTTTCTCGCAGAAGGAATCAAACTTGCGCTCTGCGGGAATAGCGCATGATGTCATAATTCTCACATATGAGCCGATACAAAGATGCTCCATTTGATTACCTCCTTCTGCTATAGTTCCATTCACCTCAAATTAATCTTCTTTAATCACATCAACGATATCGCCTATACTACAATCCAAAGCTATACATATTTTGCCGAGAACCTCCATACTCACTGCTTTGTTTTTCCCCATCTTGGCGATGGTAGATGATGTGATGCCGGTTTTTTCCATCAGATCCTTTTTCATCAATTTTTTATCTATTAACAATTTCCATAAATTATTGTAGTTATATTCCATCGGCGATCCTCCTTGCCTGAGTGTACACTGATATCGTTAATAAAATATTTTAACACAGACTTTCGTATTTGTCAATGAAATATCGAGTATATTCGTGTTTAACTTTGACTTTTTAAATTTCAAATCTATACCTGATCGTCATCCACGTCTTGATAGGCGCACAACTTGCCAATACAAAACATTTTTTTATCTTTCCGGGGTTTCCGCAGTGAGCGGGAACCCCGTTTTTTCGTTCCGAAAATCTTCCGATTTAATTCTTTTTCCATTCGTTTTTTGCCTCCGCCTCTCTAAGTAAAATTGTAAGTACAAACACAGCCAAAATCCGGATTGAAGCTGAATACACGACAAGGAGGAGAACATCAATGAAAAATAGTGATAAGCAAAGTCTGGCTATCAGCATTGAAAACAGCATTGATTTCATTGAGTCCCACCTGGATTCAGCTGATAAAACCATTGCGTTTGTTTTCAAAAAGCATAGCGTTAGAAATCTTGAAAAATCAAGCATCCATACGCTTCAAAATCTTTTCAGCGAACTGTACGCCATTGAAGCCGACCTAAGATAACGTGTTTCTGGCAAATCGGCTGATGGATTTTGTAATGATCATGTCTATTTTTCCTGCCATACATTCCTCAATCATGCGATCATTGATTTGCTGATCTAGAATATAGTTATTCCATTCCTCTTCAGGCATAGGAAATTTTTGAAGCTTTTCCTGTATAGAAAGTTCAACTTCAACGTCTCGAAGATTATATGCTTTGAAGCTATTCCACTTCTCTGGAGCATGTTCAGGTAGATTTCGTGTACGACCACCATTAGTTACTGTTGGTTTGCATGGAACTGAAAAATATCGAATGAGCTCTTTACCTTTTGTTAGCTTTTTCTTGTCTGCTCCTGTTACGATTGCTGCTCCTTCCAAAGATAAAGGAAGCCCAAGGTACGCAGACCAAACCATTGTGCAACGCCAAGAATCAGGTGCAAGGTGTATACCAAAGTACTTCGATAAGCAAATCCGCTCAAACTGCGCATTAAACGCCCATTTGGTAACATTATTATCTAGAATCGCTTGCTGTATTTCTTTAGGTATTTTTTCGCCACAAGCGAAATCTACTACTTGAACCGGCCCAGCATCCACACTGTAACCGAAAAGTAAAATCTCAAAATCCGGTGCTTCAGCGTAACGATAGACCCCGCTTTTGGCGAGGTCTACGCTGCTATATGTTTCTATATCTATACTGAGGGTTCTCATGATAAAAAGTCATCATCCACATCAGTGGCAAAATCATCAGCTGCATTAGTTCTGCCACCCAAAGGTTCACCATCACGGATTTTTTGAATATTTCCAAGTCCACAGGCTATACCTTTGTTTCCATTGGAGTTAAAGGCGTAGAAGTTGATACTCACTCTTGCATAGACACCAGAGTATACTTCAGAACGATCAATGATTGGATTGACGTTTCTATCTACAATTTGTGGAGGGGTATTGCTATTGGCATTGATAAAATAGCTATTTGCATAAGCTTCATCATCTGGACGATCAATATCTCCGTCACGTAGAGGAAGCTTTAACGCCGCTTTATTTGGAATCTTACCACCGAATTTACCTTTACCTTCTTCTATTGCAGCATTCACCGCTTCATTGATAGCACTTAAGGTTTTAGTATCACTCTTAGGAATAATCAGGCTCACACTGTATTTTTCAGCACCGCCATTGATTGATTTAGGTTCCCACACATTAGCATAAGAAAGTCTGACAACTCCTGTGACTACTTTTGTTGGATTTGTTCTTTTTGCTGTTTTTGACATAATTTTTATACCTCCATAAAATCATTTTTTGCTGATGATGTGTTCATTTCAGGACGCTTATCTGAAACTGGAACTAGCGTCGGTTTGCCTGGTGGCTTCATAACTAGCTCACCAAGGATTTCATTAAATTTTGACTTGCCCATCAATTTTTCCATTTCGGTAATAGTGATGAGACTTTGCTTGTATATATCTCGGTATCCTGCATTCTTTGCTGCTTCTGCGACTGCTTCTTCATCTTTATATTTACGGTTGGAGCGACCTTCGACTACTTTAAACCCTGGCCACTTCTTTCCATGATTAACTGCTTCATCCGTCGCATAGGCTATAATCTCATTTGCCCAGCTGGTGAGATCACCGATAGAAGATAGAATGTCAGCAATTTCTTCATCTGATAAAAGTGGCGGTAGTGCAAACTCAAATGTAGCCAGTTTCATTTTTGCTTCTGCTCTTGCTCTACATTTCACTGCTGCTCGACAAAATTGACACCATTCTCCAGGGCAGTAGTTTCCGTCACCAGCGAAGGCCAGTTCAGCTTTAGGCTTCAAAACTTCTTCAGCCCACTGATACAAGCTTTCTTTTGAGACTATGGACGTGCTGACATTTTCTCGACGGGGCTGATAGATTGTCATTGAAACCATCTCGATGTCATAAATACCATCAAAGAGATCCAGTGCACCAAGGGCATATAGTTTCATTTGAGGATTGTCCTCTGCGCTGACTAAGACACCCTGACCATACTTAAAATCAATAATATGAAGAGTTCCATCAGCTATAATTACACAATCCCCGGTCCCAAAGCCATCAGGCACATACTTTGAAAAATCAAGCCGCTGTTCTATCAAGATCAGGGGATCACTACAGGCCTGCTTGGCTTGCTCAATCACTTCAAGCACAAACTCCACGTAACCATCAGTATAATTATCCATCTCATCTGAGTCATATGGAGAAACCGGCTTTTTTGATCTCATCTTAAGCGCTTTGCGGAGCTTGTGCTCACTTAACGCATGGGCAGCTGTGCCTTCAGCCGCAGCTTCACCGCTGTTGTCGTCAAACTCCAGCTCCAACCTCGCTGATGGTGTGCAGTTTAACCACCTATGGGCTCCAGATGCAGAGAGAATTGCATGTTTACTCATTTCAATCCCTCCGCATCGGCAAGAAGTGCAGCATACTTGCTTGGATCAATCTGGCTGAGTTTTGATGCACCATACTTTTCTAGAAGTGCTCTTACTTCAGCTGTAAATCCGTCATGGCTTTTTTCCGCAAGTACCGCCCTTACTTCTTCTAAGGTGAGCTGCTTTTCTTCAGATTGATTTTCAGGCTTTGGTTGCTCTGGCTTTGTAATCTCATGAGGCCCATTACTTGCTATTGCATCAGCTACAGCCTGAACACTATCTGCCAGAGCTCTAAGATCTGACACCACATCGAGAAGGAGCTTAATCTTACTCATGACCCACACCTCCTTCCTTGATTTCCTTTATTTCTACCGTCTCAACTGAGTCACCGGGAGTAATTACAAGCAGACTGACTTTCTTTCCAAATACCAAATAAAGTAACTTCCTATACAAACAGCGTTATTTCTCTTTTCCCAGATATTTTAGAGGCATTAGCACAACAGGATATGTCACCTAAAGAGTTATTTGAACTAACTAGATATCGTGAAAAGGACATGGCTGATTTCCTGAGTGCTTTAGACTGCTTGTTTGCATTAGGTAAAATTGGACTAATTGAAGAAGGGAGGGTGCTACGATATGTTGATAGAGATTCAATGTGATAAATTTGCTCCAGAGCATCAAATTATCCGGTTTAACTCAGGCTTAAATACAGTTCTAGGTAGCGCAGGCGGTAGCAATGCAATCGGAAAATCAACATTCCTATGGATTATAGATTATGTATTCGGCGGTGAAAGCTACTACTCCCTGACAGATGATATAAAAAAGGAAATAGGCCCACATACCATCTATTTCACTTTCGAATTTGAGGGACAGCCATATTATTTCTATAGAAGCACTGACGATCCTAAAAGTGTATATCGAATCGATAAAGAGCGCCATTTCATAACAAAATTGACGCTTGACGAATTTCGAAGATTTCTGTTTCAGGAATATAAAATTGGGCTACCAGCCCTTACGTTTTCAGAAATAACCGAGCGTTTTTTCCGTATCTATGGACGTGAAAATACACTAGAAAAGTATCCATTGTTAGTGAAACCTCGTGAGCAAGATGAAAAGGCTGTGGATTTTCTATTGAAGCTATTTGGTCATTACAAAATCCTTGCTTCTATCAAATTTATGGAGGAAGAACTCGGAATTAAAGCTTCACAGCTTAAATCTCGTCAGCGTCAAAAGGTGGACATAGATAAAATCGAAAGTAACCAAAAGACTATCGAGTCATTGAGAAAGAGACTGCAAAAGCTAATGAAAAACAGCGAAGAGGCTCAATTAGCAATGTTTGGGTTTGATACACAAACATTCGAACGAATAACAGCTGTTCAAAAAGAATTGAATAGCATAATACGTAAGCGCAATCGTCTGCAATCACAGCTAAATGCTATAAAAAGCAATATAACTGACAGCAAGGCTGAAACCGCAAGTGAATTTGAATCCTTGCTACGCTTCTTTCCAAATGCAAATTTAAAAGCATTTGAAGAAATTGAACATTTTCATATAAAAATCAGAGAGATTTTAGGCGAAGAAATGGATCAGGAAATCTATCGATTACAACCACTAATCGAAGAATATGATAAGGAAATCAGACGCCTAAATCGAAAAATCGAAGAGTCCGGTATAGCAAAAGAGATGTCTGAGAGAGTACTCTCTCAGTGTGTTAATGTATCAAAAAGCATTGATAGACTTGAAGAAGAAACAGCCGAGTTGATTCATCAAAAAGAGTTGCAGGATGCTCGAGCTGAAGCAGAGCAAAAACTTGAAAAACTATTGTTGCAACAAACTGAAAAACTAGGCGAGATACAAGATGACATCAATCTTCGTATGGAAACAATTAACGGCGTAGTAACTGAGAAACAGGAAACTGCTCCTCTTTTGTATATCACTCCCCAGAAGGACATCATCTTCGAAACTCCTGGCAACACAAGTGAAGGAACAGCATTCAAGAGCCTTGTTGTGTACGATTTGAGTGTACTTGAATTACGCCCAATTCCTGCGATCATCCATGACTCCAATATTCTTAAACGTATTGAGGATGTTCATCTGGAGCATATATTGGAACGTTATCAATCTACCAAGCGCCAGGTTTTTATTGCATTTGATAAAGCTGATTCTACAACCGAGAAAGCACATAGAATTTTAGAAGAAACAGCAATCTTGCGCTTATCAGACGGAAATGAACTTTTTGGTCGTTCGTGGAGTAAGTACGAAACGAATGATTAAATATAGGAGGATTTAAAAAATGGCTGCAATCAATGATTTACTGCGTCAAATCCCTGACACTTCTTTGCGTAATCGCTTGGAACAGGAATTTGCCCGCATATCAAAAAACAAAAAATTTGGTCTTGTATTTGAGGAGCACATCCCTGAATGCACTCCACTTTATGAAGTTCCTATCAAACGTGGCTCGACTGTTGCACAAAAAACAGGCCACATTAATGATGTATATACGGTACTGAAGTTAGATGGAGATGTTGCCCTTTGCCGCAACAAAGCAACTGGTAATACCGAGAACATACCAATCACGGAGCTAGTTTCAGTTGCTCAATTTGGCGAGCCAATTTTTCCCACTCTTCAACCGATTGATTCTGTAGAAAATGCGCCTGATAGTAACTTATGGCATGCAGTCATTGAAGCAGACAATTATCATGCCCTTCAGTTACTGGAATATCTCTACCCTAAGAAGGTTGATTGTATTTATATCGACCCCCCATACAACACAGGTGCGCGGGATTGGAAATACAATAATGACTATGTTGATTCTAGTGATAACTGGCGCCACAGTAAGTGGCTCTCAATGATGCAAAAACGATTAAAGATTGCAAAAAGAATACTTGCTGATGATGGGATTACTACAATAGATGATAATGAATATTCACATCTATGGGTTCTACTTCATGAACTTTTTCCAAACCTAACTCATACTTGTGTAACCATTCAGCATAATCCCGGTGGAACTCAGGGCAAAAAATTCTCTGTGACTCACGAATATGCGATATTTTCATATTCAGCAGAAAGTACTATTTACCGCAAGCAACATACTGGTGGAGATGTATATAATCTAAGACGTTGGGGGAGCACATCAGGCCGATATGAAGGTGCGACATGTTTTTATCCAGTAATTTTAGACTCTAATTATAATATCATCGGTTTCGGTGATTTACTTGATAAAGAATTACACCCTACAGCTCAAGTAGAGCATAATGAAGATGGTACAATTTATGTTTGGCCCATTGATAAGAATGGCATTGAAAAGAAATGGAGATATGGGCGCGATACTGTAGAATCAGTAAAAGATAGAATGTTTATTGAAAAAAAAGGAGATCGAATAGAAGTTATCCTTCGTAGAGAAAGCGAACCTCCAAAAACGGTTTGGACTGATCCTTTATGTAATGCAGAAGCCCACGGTACAGATATGATTAGATCCATACTTGGTGGTGGCTTCTCATACCCAAAATCGCTTTATGCTGTCCATGAAGCATTAACATTCGCTGTATCCGGAAAGAAAAATGCTCTAATTGTTGACTTTTTTGCAGGTAGCGGCACCACATTACATGCAGTAAATTTACTTAATTCTGAGGATGACGGAAACCGCCGCTGTATATTAGTAACAAATAATGAGGTATCCGATGATGAAGCAAAGGCCTTGAAAAAAATGGCTATCAGCCTGGCGACATTGAATGGGAAAAACATGGAATTTGTCGTGCGGTAACTTGGCCAAGGACAAAGTATAGCATTCTTGGCAAGCGAGATGATGGTTCAACCCTAACAGGTGAATACTTCACGACTCAGACTGCATCTAATGAGATTGAGCGCTCATTCTATCAGTTGGGTTTTGTAGATAATCCTTCTGAATTAACCGCTACTGCAAAAAAGCAAATCGTCTCTTTACTCAAAAACAAGGAAGGAAAGGCACAACTACCGCAATCACTAGTAAGCAAAGACAGTAAATTCATCGTTTCGGATAAACATACAGCTTCAATTCTCTTTGATGTAGATTCCGCTGATGAGTGGTTGACTGCTCTTGAGGAACAGGATCATATCACAGACTTTTATATTGCATCAAAATCAGCTGCCATATTCAAGTCTATCAAAACACGTGTTTCTCACTTACTTGGGTCAATCATCGTAACATCACAAGTTAAGCGTCCTATGAGTGAAGGCTTTCCTGCAAACGCTGAATACTTCAAGCTAGAATTCTTGGATAAAAACAGTGTTTCATTAGGTCAACAGTTCCGCGAAATATTACCGTTACTATGGCTTAAATCTGGTGCCATTGGAAAACGACCAGAAGTAAACAGCAATGATGAACCTGAAATGCTAATTTTACCTCAAAATGGCTTTGCTATCCTGGTTGATGAAACAAAGTTTGCTGAGTTTACCGAAAAGCTTTCTGAAGAGGATAATATCCAAGTAGTCTACTTCGTTACTAACTCCGAGGAAGCTTTCCGTGAAATGACGGCTGGAGTAAAAGCAAATAACACATACCAACTTTATCGCGATTATATCGATAACTTTGTGTTGGGAAGCAGGAGGGATTCATAAATGAGAGATATATTATTTCCTTTTCAGGAAACGGCCCTTGCCGAACTACATGATAAAATTAATAAAGCGCATTTGATGTGGAGCGAACGCGATCCACAGATAATATCCTTTTCCGCCCCTACGGGTTCAGGAAAAACTATCATTATGACAACACTTTTTGAGGATATATTATATGGCAGTGCTGACAGCATTGGAGAGCCAGATTCTGTTTTCATTTGGCTATCCGATTCACCGGAGCTTAACGAACAAACAAGGCTGAAGATTGAAAGTAAATCTGACAAAATTCGTGTTCGTGATCTGGTAACAATAGAATCAACCTTTAACACTGAATATTTCGAGGGTGGTTGCATTTACTTTTTAAATACTCAAAAACTCGGTTCTGATAAACTGCTAACAGGGACTTCAGATACACGCCAATATTCCATCTGGGAAACACTTACTAATACTGCTAAGCGCAGTCCTAAACAATTTTATGTGGTGATTGATGAAGCGCATAGGGGTACCTATACATCCGTTCAAGCAGAAAACAAGGCACAGTCAATAATGCAAAAATTTATTAAAGGCAGTAAAGAAGACGGACTTTGTGTCATGCCTTTAGTGATCGGTGTGACAGCGACACCCCAGAAATTTGATAATTTAATTGCCGGAACGACATCAACCGTCCAGAAAGTCATCGTTCCACCTGAGCAGGTACGTGAGTCCGGTTTGTTGAAAGACAGAATCATCATACACTATCCAGATATTCAATTAACTGCCGATATGACAATGTTTAAAGGTGCAGTAGATAATTGGCGCAAAAAATGTGCTCATTGGAAATCCTACTGTGAGCGCGAAGACGAGAAAATGGTGAACCCTATTCTTGTTATACAGGTTGAAGATGGCAATGAGCGTGAAGCAACTCATACTGATTTAGGAACTTGTATTGATTTACTAGAAGAAACAATAGGACGCAAATTACAGCCAGGTGAAGTCGTGCATACATTCAATGACCGTGGCACACTTAAAGTACGTGATGTTGAAATACAACAAATAGAAGCGTCTAGAATAAATGACGAAGAAAATGTGATGGTTGTATTCTTCAAAATGAATCTCTCTACAGGATGGGATTGTCCACGTGCCGAAACAATGATGTCATTCCGTAGTGCGCAGGATTATACTTATATTGCTCAATTGTTAGGGCGAGTTATTCGTACACCTTTGGCCAGAAGGATATCTTCTGATGCTGAACTTAACAGCGTCAGCTTATTCCTTCCATACTTTGATGAAGAAACGGTAAAAAATGTTGTTAATGCTTTACGTGACAGTGAAGCAATTATGCCAACAGAAACAGGAACTAACAAAGAGCTTGTAACATTAGGGCGAAACTTGGCATATACAGACGTGTTTGATGCAATGGATAACCTCATCACTTACCGGATAGATTCAGTTCGTAAGCAAGCACCATTAAAATTATTAATTCAGATTTCTCGTGCTCTTACCATGGATGGTATCGACTTAGAAGCTCAAAAGACTATCAAAAACGCAGTGTTGTTAAAAATGCATGAGGAAATCACGCGGATCAAAGAAAGTGGTGATTTTGAAAACCGAGTAGCTGCAATCACTGGCTTTGAGCTTGGCACGTTGACATTTGATTATGGAGACAATGCCTATTCTTTTGATGAGTCCTCACAGACTATGACAGTATCAGAGTTTGATATTTCTCGTCATTTTGAACAATCGGGAAAATTGTTAGGGGAAGGCTTGCACAAAGAATATTGGATTCGGAATAGTACCAGGGATCATATTGATGTAAAAGTTGAAATAATCGTTCTTACAAATGATACTAATGCAATGGAAAGAATAAATGATTTCGCAGAGGAAGAATTTATTACACTGTATGAAAATAACAAACGCGCCATTGCAAAGCTAAATGAGGCACGAAAGAATGTTTATGAAAGATTAATCAACGCTTCAGCACAACCAATTGCAGTGCCATGGGTATTGCCGGATTCAATCGATTTTTATCTGCCAGACGATAGAATAAAGTTTGAACAACATCTCTACTGTGCTGAGGATGGCACATTCCAAACATCACTAAATAAATGGGAAAGCGGAGTTATTGATGAAGAACTAAAAAATGGCGCTATTTGCTGGTTGCGTAATCTTGATCGTAAAAAATGGTCACTCGAAATTCCGTATGAAGTTAACGGCGTTACCACTTCCATGTTCCCAGATTTGGTAGTTGTGAGAGCTGATACAGAAGGTTATGTTTTCGACATTCTTGAACCTCATGACCCTAGTCGTAAAGACAATTACCCCAAAGCTGTAGGATTAGCAAAATTTGCTGAGAAACACTGGGATAAATTTGGTAGGATTCAACTTATTCGACTAAAAAAAGGTGTGGATGGTCGTGACCATTTCTATCGTCTTGATATGGGAAAAACAACGGTTAGAAACAAAGTACGTGGCATTATATCAAATGAGGAGCTTGACAGAATTTTCGATACAGATGCGGAGAGAGAAGATTAAATTCTACATCTATCCTGTCAACTCAACCCCTACAAAAATAGGCGTTATCTAACCTGTCAACTCAACCCTATCACTTTCAGGGCAGTTGATATGTTACCTCAAACAATAAAAATAAGGGTTTCCTGATATGAGAACCTCCGGCAAAGTAGCCTATAGAAAAGCTCAATGTCTGGAAACCCTTTATTTATATAGGCATTTGCAATCCTTCTACTTCTCCACCCTTGACATCAAGACAACACACTCCACGTGGGCCGTCCCAGGGAACATGTCCACCGGCGCGGCCTCCACAGGGGGATACCCCAGCTGGGCAAAGAGCTTCAAATCCCTTGCCAGCGTGGCCGGGTCGCAGGAGACGTACACCACCCGCCGCGGCCCGAACTGGGCCACTGTCTCCACCAGCTCCGGGGAGCACCCCTTCCGGGGCGGGTCCAGCACAATGACGTCCGGCCGCTCGCCTCGCTGGGCCAGCATTTGGGCAGCCTCCGCCGCGTCCCCGCAGAAGAACTCCCCGTTCTCAATGCCGTTGAGTTTGGCGTTTTCCCGGGCATTCTCCACCGCCTCCGGGATGATTTCCACCCCCAGCAGCCACCGGGCCTTCCCCGCCAGGGAGAGCCCAATGGTCCCCGCGCCGCAGTATAAATCCAGCAGCAGCTCCTCCCCGGTGAGCTGGGCGTATTCCCCCGCCAAGCCGTATAGACGCTCCGCCTGCCCCCGGTTCACCTGGTAGAAGGAGAGGGGGGAGAGCTGGAACCGCAGCCCGCACAACCTGTCCTCGATGGTGTCCGTCCCGTAGATGGTGCGGCACTTTTTGCCCAGGGCCACGTTGGTGCGCTCCCGGTTGGAGTTGATCACCACGCTGGCAAGGCCCGGCACCGCCGCCTTGAGCTGCTCCACCAATTCCTGCTCGTGATGGAGCCCGTTGCCGTTGACTACCACGCAGGCCAGCACCTGGCCGGACTGTTCCCCCATGCGCAAGTACAGCCGCCGCATTTTGCCGGAGTGGCTGCCCTCGTCGTACACCGGGTCGCCGTATGCCGCCGCCCACTGCCGGAAAGCCTCCATGGCCCGGTTGAACTCCTCCGGCTGCAGCAGGCACCGCTGGCAGTCCACAATGCGGTGGGAGTTCACCGCGTAGAAGCCCATGGATAGGCTGCCGTCCTTTTTCACCCCCAGGGGCAGCAGCGCCTTGTTCCGGTACCCATCCCGGGAGGGCGCCCCCAAAATAGGCCGCATGGGCAGCCCGGAAAAGCCCCCGATCCGCTCCAAAGCGTCCCGCACCCGCGCCTCTTTGATGTTTAACTCCGCCTCATAGCGGATGTGCCGGTAGCAGCAGCCGCCGCACTGGGCGAAGCAGGGGCAGTCCGGCTCCACCCGGTCCGGGGAGGGGGAGAGCAGCTCCTCCAGCCTGCCAAAGGCGTAGCTTTTCGCCACCTTGACCACCCGTACCCGGGCCCGGTCCCCCGGGGCTGTCAGCGGGGTGAACACCGCCATCCCCTCCCAGTGGCCCACGCCGGCGCCTTGGGCCGTCATACCGGTGATGTCTATGTCAATCAAATCGTTTTTGCGCAGTGTCGTCATGGCTTCCGTTCCTTTATCCTGTTCTGTGTTTCTGCCCGCGGTGGGCGGAATTCCTGGGGCTATCATAGCATAAAACCCCCGCAAACACAAGCGCGGCGCGACTTTGCGGGATTTTTGTTGTGCGTATTTTATAAAAAGGGGTTTTTCGATATTCTTAGATTTTTTCAAAAGGTAGATTCTCCGTGAAACCGTTGACAACAATCGTTTGCATCGGTATAATAAGACCGTAATCAAGAGTACAAGGTTCGCGGCAAAAGCCGCACTTTTCAATACAACTCCTCCCCAAAAGAAGGAAAAGGACCGGTTTACCGGTCCTTTTCCTTTTTCCGCGCTTTTTCGTGAAACACCCTGCGAATGCTTCTCAATTTGGTGAAAGGCTTTTCCCAGGGCGGCGGGCCTCAGCCCTTGGCCATGCGGTAGATTTCCCGGATGTCCTCTTTCCCCAGCACCTTGAACAGGCCGATGGTCCGCCCGCCAAAGCAGCACTTCTCCGCCAAAGTGGAAATCTGCTCCTCCGTGAGCTCGCAGCCCAGCTCCCGGATGTTCACCGGCATGCCGATGGAGCGGTAGAAGTCCTCCATGGCCTCAATGCCCTTTAGGGCCGTCTCCATGGCATCGCCCTGGCAGGGGATGCCGAAGATGCGATGGGCAAACTGGGCAAAGCGCTGGGGCTTCTCCCCGCAGACGTACCGGGCCCAGCTGCCCCACACAGCGGCCAGCCCGGCGCCGTGGGCCACGTCGAACATGCCGCCCAGCTCGTGCTCCAGCTGGTGGCAGGCCCAGTCGCCCTTGGGGCCGCCGCAGTTCATCAGGCCGTTGTGCGCCAGGGAGCTGGCCCACAGGATTTCCGCCCGGGCCTTGTAGTTTTCCGGCTCCTTTAAGGCGATGGGGGCGTTCTCCATCACCGTGCGAATCAACGCCTCGGCCATGCCGTCGGTGAGGGCCAACGTGTCCTCGGTGACGAAGTACCGCTCCATCACGTGCATCATAATGTCCGCCGCGCCGCAGGCCGTCTGGTAGGCGGGCAGGGTGTAGGTCAGCTCGGGGTTCATCACCGCGAACTTGCACCGGCACAGGTCGCAGTTGTACCCCCGCTTGATGCCGCCCTCCTCCTTGGTGATAACGCTGGAATCGCTCATCTCGCTGCCCGCTGCAGCGATGGTCAGCACCGCGCCCAGGGGGGCACAGGCCTTGGCGGTGTTCTTCCTGTCGTACAGGTCCCACACGTCAAAGTCGTTGGCCAGGCCGTAGCCAATGGCCTTGGCGGAGTCGATCACGCTGCCGCCGCCCACAGGCAGCAGGAAGTCCACGCCCTCCCGCTTGCACAGTTCAATGCCCTCGTACACCAAAGAGAGCCGGGGATTGGGCTTCACCCCGCCCAAAGACACGTAGGGGATGCCCGCCGCGTCCAGAGAGGCGTACACCCGGTCCAGCAGGCCGCTTTTCTTGGCGCTCTGCCCGCCAAAGTGAACCAGCACTTTTGTGGCGCCCTGCTCCTTGCACAGCTGGCCCACCTGGTTTTCCACACCTTTGCCAAAGACCACCTTGGTGGGGGCCTGGAACACAAAATCGTTCATATCTGTCCATCCTTTCTGCATTTCCTTAGGGGCGCCCCAAACAGCGCCCCTGTTTTTCTTTTTGAATCAGCTTACCACATTCCGGGGATGCCCCGCTAGAAAGCAGCGCAGGTTCTCCGCCACTTCGTCAATCAGCCGCGCCCGCACCTCCTGGGCCGCCCAGGCCACGTGGGGGGTGATGACGCAGTTGCGGGCTGTCAGCAGGGGGCAGGAGGGAGGCGGGGGCTCCTGGGTGAGCACGTCCAGCCCGGCGCCTGCCAGCTTCCCCTGGTTCAAAGCCTCCGCCAAGGCGCTTTCGTCCACCAGCCCGCCCCGGGCCGTGTTGATGAGCAGCGCCGTGGGCTTCAGCAGGGCGAGCAGCCGCCGGCCCACCAACCCCCGGGTTTCCCCATTGAGGGGGCAGTGGAGGGACACCACATCGCTTTCCCGGAAAAGGGTTTCCACATCCACCCAGCGGCAGCCGGCCGGCGCGGCCTTTTGCGTCCTGCTGCACAGGAGGACTTCCATGCCCAAAGCCAGCCCCAGGGCGGCCATGCGCTGCCCCGTGCTGCCGTAGCCCAACACCCCCAGGCGCTTCCCCGCCAGGGCGATGGGGGAGAGGCTTTGGTGGCTTTCCTCCACGGCCTGGGTCCAGTGCCCCGCCCGCACCGCCTGGCTGAAGCGCTGCACCTTGTTGCACAGGCACAGCAGTAGCGCCAAAGCGTGCTGGGCCACAGCGTCCTCGCAGTAGTGGGGCACGTTGCAAACCGTCACCCCTGCCTCCCGGGCGGCGGCCACGTCGATGGTGTTGTAGCCCGTGGCCAAGGTACCCACATAGCGCAGTTGCGGCAGTTGGGCGAATTCCTCCCGCCCCAGCGCGGCCCGGTTCAGCAGGGCGGCCTGGGCCGTGGCCAGCCGCTCCACCACCAGGGGCTGCGGCGTCTGGCTGTAGACTGTCACCTGCCCCAGCCGCTCCAAGGGCACCCACGAAAGGTCCCCCGGATTGGTGGTGCCGCCGTCCAAGACAACAATGTTCACGGCAATCCCTCCTTCCCTCCGATTATACATCCCAGCGCCGCCCTTTGCAACCGGGAAACCGCCTTGTCCCCCAGCCCGCCCCGTGGTACAATATAACTGAACCCAAGCGAGCAAGGAGGCATCCCCATGGCCACTACCGTCACCGCCGCCATCACCCTGCTACTCCCTGTGGGCCGTGGCGCGCGGCCCTGCCACCGCCAAAACAGCGGCTCTATACACCTTTGCCCGCAGCCTGGCCTTGGCGGCTTTGGCGGCCGGCGCCTTTTTCGCGGGCTCGGTGGGATTCCTGGCCGCTGTTACCGGGGCCACGCTCCTGGTGCAGGCTGTGGACGGCTGTGTGGGCCTCTGGGGAAAAAGCCTGCCCCGGGCGGCGGGGCCCTTCCTCATGGCCCTGCTCCACGGGGCCGGCCTGCTGGCCCTTTTGCCGCTGCTATAACAACTGTAAGAGGAAAAGTACTTTCAATCTTCCCCACCCCGGCTTCCCACCAGCCCAGGGGCTTGATTCTGGCCGCGTTTTGTGGCATAATGCATCATGGTATGTTATGAAATGATTTGAGGTGGGATTTTGCAAACGAAAAAAACAAGGCGCCCCAAAGGGCTTATCCGGAGGTTCATCCCGTACTTTGCCAAGTACAAGGCCGTGCTGTTCTTTGATTTGTTCTGCGCGGCCCTCACCACGGTGTGCGAGCTGGTGCTGCCCATGCTGGTGCGGTATGTCACCAACGCCGGCATCAACGATTTGGCCTCCCTCACGGTGGGGGTGGTCCTCAAGATTGGCGCGCTGTACTTGTTCCTGCGCCTGGTGGACGCCGCGGCCAACTTCTTCATGGCCTCCGTGGGCCACATCATGGGCACGAAAATAGAGACAGATATGCGCACCGCTATGTTCGACCACCTGCAAAAGCTGTCCTTTAACTACTTCGACAACACCAAGGTGGCCCAGATTATGACCCGCATCACCACCGACCTGTTCGACGTGACGGAGTTCGCCCACCACTGCCCCGAGGAATTCTTCATCGCGGGCATCAAGATTATCGGCTCCTTTATCATCCTGTGTGGGGTCAACGTGTGGCTTACCTTGATTATGTTCACCATCGTGCCCTTCATCGTCCTCGCGGCTGTGTATTTCAACCGCAAGATGAAAGAGCAGTTCCGCATCCAGCGCGTCCAGCTGGGCGAAATCAACGCCCAGGTGGAGGACAGCCTTTTGGGCGTGCGGGTGGTCAAGTCCTTTGCCAATGAGGAGCTGGAGAAGGAGAAGTTCGAAAAGGGCAACCAGATTTTCTACAATGTCAAGCGCCACCGGTACTTCTACATGGGCGGCTTTGAGGCCTCCAACCGGCTGTTCGACGGCCTGATGAACCTGCTGGTGCTGGTGGCGGGCGCCCTGTTCATGATAAACGGCCAAATCGAGCCCGCGGACTTGGTGGCCTATATGCTCTACGTGGGTACGCTGATTACCTCCATCCGGCGGCTGGTGCAGTTCGCCGAGCAGTTCCAGCAGGGCATGACCGGCGTGGAGCGCTTTTTCCAGGTGATGGACGCCGACGTGGACATCTTCGACGAGCCCGGCGCCAAGCCCCTCCAGGTGAAAGAGGGCGCCGTCACCTTTGAAAACGTCAGCTTCTCCTACGCCGACGACGGCAAGCAGGTGCTCTCCCACATCAACCTGGATGTGAAGCCCGGCCAGAACGTGGCCTTGGTGGGCCCCTCCGGCGGCGGCAAGACCACGCTGTGCAACTTGATTCCCCGCTTCTACGACGTGGACGAGGGCCGCATCCTCATCGACGGCCAGAACATCCACGATGTCACCTTGAAATCCCTGCGGGACCAGATTGGCTTTGTCCAGCAGGACGTGTACCTGTTCTCCGGCACCGTCTTTGAGAACATCCAGTACGGCAAGCCCGGGGCCAGCCGGGAGGAGGTCATCCAGGCGGCCAAGCAGGCCGGCGCCCACGATTTCATCCAGGAGCTCTCCAACGGCTACGATACCTTTGTGGGCGAGCGGGGCGTCAAGCTCTCCGGCGGGCAGAAGCAGCGCATCAGTATTGCCCGGGCCTTTTTGAAGAACCCGCCCATTATGATTCTGGACGAGGCCACCTCCGCCCTGGACAACGAAAGCGAGAAGATTGTCCAGGCTTCGCTGGAGAAGCTGGCCAAGGGCCGCACCACCTTTACCATTGCCCACCGCCTGACCACCATCAAAAACGCCTCGGTGATTCTGGTCCTCACCCACAACGGCATCGAGGAAAAGGGCACCCATCAGGAGCTGATGGAGAAGCGGGGCATCTACTACCACCTGTACAGCAGCTACGCCGATGACAAGACCTTGCCGCCGGAAAGCGAAGCTTGAAAATTTGAGAAGGGGAACCTATGAACAAAGAGCAATTTTTTACCAGCATCCAAGGCAAGACCGTCACCTTCTGCGGCATTGGCCGCAGCCACATGCCCCTCATCCGCCTGTTCCAGGAGAAGGGCGCCCTGGTTTCCGCCCGGGATAAGCGTTCCCTGGAGGAGCTGGGGGACAACGGCAAGGCCCTTCAGGAGTGGGGCGTCCAGCTCATCCTGGGGGAAAACTACCTGGAGGATTTGCGGGAGGACATCATCTTCCGCACCCCGGGGATGAAGTACCACCTGCCCCAGCTGGAGGCCGCCCGCAAGCGGGGCGCCGCCGTCACCAGCGAGATGGAGGTGTTCTTCCAGCTGTGCCCCTGCAAGATATACGCCGTCACCGGCAGCGACGGGAAAACCACCACCACCTCCATCATCGCCGAGCTGCTGAAAGCCCAGGGCAAGACTGTCCACCTGGGGGGCAACATCGGCAAGCCCCTGCTGCCGGAGATTGAGTCCATCCAGCCGGAGGACTGCGCCGTGGTGGAGCTTTCCAGCTTCCAGCTCATCTCCATGCGGGAGAGCCCCGACGTGGCCGTGGTGACGAACCTTTCCCCCAACCACCTGGATGTCCACAAGGATATGCAGGAATATATCGACGCCAAAAAGAACATCCTGCTGCACCAGGGGGCCTTCTCCCGCACGGTGTTAAACGCCGGCAACGAGATTACCGCCTCCTTCGCCCCCCAGGTGCGGGGGGACTGCTGGATGTTCCGCCGGGGCGCCCCGGTGGAGCGCGGCGTCTGGTGCGACGGGGAGACTATCTACGTCCATGGCCAGGCCTTGCTGCCCATCTGCCAAATCCGCATCCCCGGCTGGCACAACGTGGAAAACTACATGGCCGCCATCGCCGCCGTGTGGGGGGACGTGGAGCCCCAGACCATCCGCCGCGTGGCGGAGACCTTTGCCGGCGTGGAGCACCGGGCGGAATTCGTCCGGGAGCTGCGCGGCGTAAAGTATTACAACGATTCCATCGCCACCAGCCCCACCCGGGTCATTTCTGGGATGCTGTCCCTGTTCCCCCAGAAAATCCTGCTGATTGCCGGCGGCTATGATAAGCACATCCCCTTCGAGCCCCTGGGCCCGGCGGTGTGCGAAAAAGTAAAAACGCTGATTCTTCTGGGCGACACGGCCCAGAAAATCCAGGACGCGGTACAGGCCGCGCCCCAGTATCAAGAGGGCTGCCCGGAAATCCTCCGGGTGGACAATATGGAGCAGGCGGTGGCCGCAGCGGCGGCCCACGCCCAGCCGGGGGACATTGTTTCCCTGTCCCCGGCCTGCGCCGCCTTTGACCTGTACCCCAACTTCGAGGTGCGGGGAAGGCATTACAAGGACATCGTAAACGGATTGCAGTGATGAAGAAAGAGAGTGTGTATGGAGAGAAGAAAAGGTACTTTTAACGGAAACAGAAACGGGAACAGGAATGGAAGCCGGGGCAATTTTGGCAAGCGCACCTTCGGCCCCACCGATGCCTACGAGCTGCCCAGCGCCGCCAGCACCCTAGAGGAAAAAGTCATTGTGGCGGCCCTCAAGCGCTGCGGCGGGGACGGCGTGCCTTCCCGCTCTCTGCAGAGGGAGGCGGGCATCCACGATAAGGACGCCTTTTACGACGCCCTCCACTCCTTAAAGGACAAGGGCGAAATCACCGTGGATAAGGACCACTGGGTCAAGCTGGTGCCCCGCGGCGGGGACATCGAGGCCCAAATCGTCTCCCTGTCCGAGCGCTTCGGCTTTGCCCGGCCCAAGCTGGGCGGCGAGGACATCTTCGTCCCCGGCAGCGCCTTAAAGGGCGCCTTTGTGGGGGACCAGGTCATCCTCACCGATTTGCAGAAGCGGGACAAGGGCCCCAGCGGCCGGGTCAAGCGCATTGTGGCCCGCTCCGAGGCGCCCATGACCGGCACCGTCCACGTGGACGAAACCGGCGCCCGCGTCACCCCCGACGGCTCCCTGCGCTACGACTTGCGCGTGGCGGGCAGCCTCAACGGCGCCAAGGACATGGACAAGGTGCTCATCGCCCCCAAGCAGGACAGCCGGGGCGACTGGACCCAGGCGGAGATTCAGTCCGTCTTCGGCACAGGGGAGAGGGCCCGCGTCTGCGCTGACGCTATCATCGTCCGGTGCGGCATCCCCACTGAGTTTCCCCCGGAGGTCCTGGCGGAAGCGGAGGAGATTTCCAAAATGACCGTCACCCCCGAGGACATCGCCCAGCGCCTGGATTTGCGGGACGAGCCCATCTTCACCATCGACAGCGCCGACGCCAAGGACTTGGACGACGCCATCTGCGTCCACAAGACGGAGAACGGCTACAAGCTTGGTGTGCACATTGCCGACGTGTCCCACTACGTCAAGGCCAAAAGCGCCATTGACAACGAGGCCTACCGCCGGGGCACCTCGGTGTACTTCGCGGACCGCGTCATCCCCATGCTGCCCGAGGCCCTGTCCAACGGCGTGTGCTCCTTGAACGCCGGCACGGAGAAGCTCACCTTCTCCGCTTTGATGGAGTTCGACACCCAGGGCAACATGACCCACTATGAGTTCCGCAAGGCCGTCATCAACTCCAAGGTCCGGGGCGTCTACTCTGAGGTCAACGAGATTCTGGCGGGCACCGCCTCCCAGCAGCTGCTGGACAAGTACGCCCCTGTCATGGACAGCCTGATGGCCGCCTACGAGCTGTTCCACGTGTTCCAAAAGGCCGCCGAGGCCCGCGGCAACATGGACCTCTCCAGCGATGAGACAAAGTTCGTCCTGGATGAGAACGGCGTGTGCGTCCAGCTGCTGCCCCGCACCACCGGCGAGGCCGAGCAGCTCATCGAGCAGATGATGATTGCCGCCAACATCGCCTCGGCCCGGGCGGCGCTGAAGGCGGAAATCCCCTTCCTGTACCGGGTCCACGAGCGCCCCCAGCCCGACCGTGTGGACGAGCTGGCCGAGCTGCTGGAGCGCCTGGGCATCCCCTGCCGGGAGCTGCGGAAGGGCAAGCCCTCCACCAAGGATTTCGGCGCCATTTTGGATAGGGTCAAAGGCACGCCCCGGGAGTCCCTGGTCAACCAGCGGGTGCTGCGCACCATGGAGAAGGCCCATTACGCCGACCGGGAGATTGGCCACTTTGGCCTGGCCCTGGGGGAGTACAGCCACTTCACCTCGCCCATCCGCCGCTACCCCGATACCTCCATCCACCGCATTTTAAGCGACCTGGTGGCCGGGGCGGACCAGACCACCCTCAAGCGCCGCTACGGCGAGTTCACGTCCTTGGCCGCGGCCCAGTCCTCCCAGACAGAGGTGCGGGCCGTCACCGGGGAGCGCTCCGCCGAGGATTGCTATATCGCCGAGTATATGAAGGCCCACCTGGGGGAGCGCCACACCGGCATCATCAGCGGCGTGACACCCAAGGGGATTTTCGTCAAGCTGGAGAACAACGCCGAGGGCTTTGTCAGCCTCAACGAGTTTGCAAACCGCGAGTTCGAGTACGACGGGGAAGTGTCCCACCGGGATTTGCGCTCCGGCCGGGTGCTGATGATGGGCGAGGAAATCGGCATCATCGTGGCCGCCGCCGACGTGGCCACCGGCCGCGTGGACTTTGTCCCCCAGGAGCCCTGATGGCATAACCGGCCCGGCCCCCTCATACTAGTGTACCATCTGGACAAACAGGGGGCTTGCGAAACCGATGAAGGGCTTTTTGCTTTCGGCGGCGCTGGGCTTTGTGGCCCTGGCGCTGGTCAATCTCTGCGGGGCGTACACCGGGGTGCTGGTGCCTGTAAACCGCCTCAGCCTGGGGGCGGCGGGGCTGCTGGGCGTGCCCGGTGTCACCCTTCTCATCTTGCTGAACGCCATGCTGTAACCCCGCTTGCGGGGAAAAGGAAGGATGTTGCAAATGCTGCTGATTCACGCAAACTACCTGGATGAGGATTTCCGCCTGGTCCAGGGGGACATTGAGATTGAGGACGGGAAAATCCTGCGGGTGGGCAAAGACCTGCCCCGCAAGGAGGAGGACTTGGCGGTGGACTGCGCGGGCAGTTACACCGTGGTGCCGGGCTTTGTGGATGTGCACATCCACGGCTGCGCCGGCGCGGACACCTGCGACGCCACCCGGGAGGCCCTGGAGGCCATGGCGGCTTTCCTGCTGGCCCACGGGGTGACTTCCTTCTGCCCCACTACCATGACCACCAGCCGGGAGACCATCCAGGCGGCGCTGCTGGCCGCCAAGGATATGATGGACCACCCCATGGAGGGGGGCGCCCGGGTGGTGGGCGTGAACATGGAAGGTCCCTTCATCGCCAAGGAGCGCAAAGGCGCCCAGAAGGAGGAGGACATCCTGCCGCCGGACTTCCCGCTGTTCCAGCGGTTCTATGAGGAAAGCGGCGGCATTGTCCGCCTGGTGGACGTGGCCCCCGAGCAGCCCGGCGGCCTGGACTTTGTGGAAAAGGCCAGCCAACTGTGCACCGTGTCCATTGCCCACACCACCGCGGACTACGACCAGGCCAAGGCCGCCTTTGACAAGGGCGTCACCCACGCCACCCACCTGTTCAACGCCATGAGCGGCCTCCACCACCGGAAGCCCGGCGTGGTGGGCGCTGTGTTCGACGACAGCCGTGTCCGGGGCGAGCTGATTTGCGACGGCTTCCACATCCACCCTGCGGTGCTGCGGGCCGCCTTCCGGCTGCTGGGGGACAGGGCGCTTATCGTCAGCGACTCCATGCGGGCCAACGGCATGCCGGAGGGCGAGGCCTTCGACCTGGGCGGCCAGATGGTCACCGTCCACCAGGGCAAGGCGCTGCTGCCCGACGGCACCATCGCGGGCTCCGTCACCAACCTGCACCAGGAAATCAAAAACCTGGTTTCCTTCGGCGTGCCCTTTGAGCAGGCCGTCAAGGCAGCCACGTTGCTTCCCGCCCGGGCCATTGGCCTGGATGGGGAAATCGGCAGCATTGCCCCGGGCAAGCGCGCCGACCTGGTGGTGCTGGATGAAAACCTGGACATCGCCGCTGTGTACCACTAAACAAAAAAAGAGGAAGGGCTGCCGCCATCCGCGGCAGCCCTTCCTTTTTGCTGTTTTGCTTGTGTTACTGGTTGACTTGGCAGCCGTCCACGCCGCCCACCAAGGCCATAAGGCGCTGGGGCTCCTGGAACAGGCTGAGGATTTCCGGGCACAGCTCCACCTGGAAGCCAGCCTCCTGGCCAGGCTCCAGCTCCACCCGGGCAAAGCCGGCCAGGCGGCAGTTGACGCCTTCCTCCTCCGGGTCCTTCACAAACACGGGGATGGCGTGGCCGCTGGCCATGGCGCCGGTGTTCTTCACCGTGCCGGTCACGTTGGCGCCGTCAAAGGCCAGGTTTTCGTAGGCAAACTCCGTGTAAGAGAGGCCGTGGGCAAAGGGGTAGAGAGGCTTGCCCTGGAAGTACTTGTAGGTGCGGCCCTTCATGGAGTAGTCCGTAAACCGGGGCAGCTCGCTGTCGTTGTGGTAGAACGTCACCGGCAGCCTGCCGCTGGGGGAAACCTTGCCGTAGAGGATGTCCGCCACAGCCTTGCCGCCCTCGGCGCCGGGGTAGAACACCTGGAGCACCGCGTCACAGGCCTGGTCCTCCCGGGTCAGGTTGACGCAGCTGCCTGTCACGTTCAAAAAGACCGTGGGCTTGCCCACCTTGAGGATCTCCTCAATCAAAGCCTCCTGGGAAGCGGGCAAATCCAGGCTGGTCTTGTCGCCGCTCATGTCGCCGTTGTAGGCGTCGCCCTCCTCGCCCTCGATGGTGGGGTTCAGGCCCATGCACAAAATGACCACATCGCTCTTCTGGGCCGCCAGGATGGCCTCACGCAGGGGGTGCTCCTCCCACTGGCCCACAGTGGCCCGGTGGATGTGGCAGCCCCTGGCGTAGCGCACCTTGCCCTGGGCGGCCTCTTGGATGCCCCGCAGCAGTGTGGTGTACTGGGAGGGCGTGCCGTTGTAGTTGCCCAGCAGCACGGACTTGTCGTCGGCGTTGGGGCCAATCACCGCCACGTTGGCCTTGGGGTCCAGGGGCAGGATGCCGTTGTTCTTCAGCAGCACCACGCTCTCCTGGGCCATCTTCCGGCTCAGGGCCAGGTGCTCGGGGGATTCCACCACCTCGTCGGTCAGCTGGTCGTAGGGGCCGTCCTTGTCGAACATGCCCAAGCGGAACCGCGCCTCAAACAGCTTCTCCACGCTGGCGGTGATGGTCTCCTCGGAAATCATCCCCAGCAGCACGGCGGTCTTCAGCCACTTGTAGGCGTCGCCGCAGTTGAGGATGCACCCGTTGTTCACAGCCAGGGCGGCGCTCTCGGCCTCGTTGGCCGTCACCTGGTGGTTGCGGTTGATGTCGCAGATGGCGCCGCAGTCGGACACCACATAGCCCTCAAAGCCAAACTCCCCAAAGAGGATTTTCTGCAGCAGCGTCTCGCTGGCGCAGGCGGGCTCCCCGTTTACCCGGTTGTAGGCGCCCATCACCGCGGAGGGGTCCGCGTGGTCGATGCAGTACTTAAAGGCCCACAGGTACGTCTCGTACAGGTCGCCGTCCTCCACGTGGACATCAAAGCTGTGGCGCAGGCTCTCCGGGCCGCTGTGCACGGCGTAGTGCTTCAAGGTGGCGTCCACCTTGCGGCAGTTGGGGTCGTCCCCCTGCAGGCCCTTTACAAAGGCCACACCCATCTCGCCGGTGAGGTAGGGGTCCTCGCCGTAGGTCTCGTGGCCGCGGCCCCAGCGGGGGTCCCGGAAGATGTTGATGTTGGGGGACCAGGCTGTCAGCCCCTGGTAAATCTCCGTGCCGCCAAACTTTCTGTAGTCGTTATACTTGGCCCGCAGCTCGTCGGAGATGGCGGTGGCCGTCTGGAACATCAAGTCCTTGTCAAAGCTGGCCGCCATGCCAATGGCCTGGGGGAACACCGTGGCCGCCCCAGAGCGCGCCACCCCGTGGAGGGCCTCGTTCCACCAGTTGTAGGCAGGCACCCCCAGCCGCTCAATGGCAGGGGCGTCGTACTTCATCTGGGCGCATTTTTCCGCCAGGGTCATCTGGGCCACCAATTCCTTGGCCCGCTCTTTTGGTGATTTCATCGTGGCATTGCTCCTTTCAGTCAATAAAAATCAAAGCGCTTGTTGTCTCCTAGGTATGGGAAATCCCCAGAGGCCTGAAAAGGCTTCCGGGGGTCTCCTTTGCGGGGCATCACCAAGGGGATTCCTCGGTGCCGCCCCGGCACCATTTCAAGTATTCCAGGGCGTGCAGCTGCCCCGCCCATTCCCGCTCATCCTTAAAGATGGGGTCGTGGAAGCCCTCCACCACCAGGTCGCCCACATAGCCCCGGGAATAGAGGATGTGGAACACGTCCCGCCAGTCGGTGTCGCCGTAGCCCGGCGTCCGGGATTCCGCGAACTCCTCAGCGCCAAAGACGCCCCACTTGCGCACCCTGTCCCAGTGGAGGGTGGCGTCCTTGCCGTGGATGTGGTACACGCGGTCCGCCCACTCCTCCAGCTGGGGCAGCGGGTCGATGAGCTGCACCATCTGGTGGGCGGGCTCCCACTCCAGGCCAATGGCCCGGCTGGGCACCGCGTCGAACATCATCTCCCAGGCCTTGGGGTTAAAGCCGATGTTGCAGGTGGCCTTGTGCCAGGTGCCGTCCATGGGGCAGTTCTCAATGGCCAGGCGCACGCCCTTGGCCTCGGCCCGGCGGGCCAGCTCCCCAAAGACCTCCTTGTACCGGGGGATGGCCTTTTCCACCGGCTGGCCCTCCAGGGCGCCGGCGAAGGTGGTCACCACATCCGTGCCAAACAGGTGGGCGTTGTCGATAAAGTGCTCCAAGGTCTTGCGCTGGCCCTCGTTTTCCAGGGCGTTGCAGTAAAAGCCGATGGAGGACACCTTCACCGGCGAGCCCTCCAGCAGCGGGCGCACTTTCTCCCAATAGGTGGGCAGGTCCTTCTCGGGGAACTCCATGTGGAAGTTCAGCGCCACGCATTCAAACCCCGCCCGCACAAAGTGGGGGAGAAGCTTTTCCGTGGCTTGTCCCGGCACGCAGGTGCCAATGCGGATAGTCTCCATAGCAGCCTCCTTTGGGGTTTAGTGGTACATGGCCATGTACTCGCCGTGGGCCTCAATGAGCTCGTCAATCATCTTCGCCATGTCGTCGATGGAAAGCTCGGCGGCGGTGTGGGGCTCCAGCATCACAGCCCGGAGGATGTCCTCCTTCTTCCTGGTGCGGGCGGCCTCAATGGTCAGCAGCTGGGTGTTGATGTTGGTCATGTTCATGGCGGCCAGCACAGGGGGCAGATGGCCCACATAGGTGGGATGGACGCCGGTGCCGTTGACAAGGCAGGGCACCTCCACGCAGGCCTGCTCGGGGAAGTCCTCAATCAGGTGGCCGGTGTTCAGCACGTTGCCGCCAATCTGCAAGGGCGCGCCGGTGATGACGGACTCCATGATGTAAGAGGCGTACTCCTTGGAGCGCTCGTGGGAGAGCTCCGTGTCGGAGAGCAGCTTCTCGCTCATTTCCTTCCAGCCCTTAATCTGGTTCACGCAGCGGCGGGGGTACTCGTCCAGGGGGATGTTAAACCGCTCGATGAGCTCGGGGTAGTTCTTCTTGATGTAGAAGCAGTTGTACTCGGCGTTGTGCTCGCTGGACTCGGTGCAGTAGT
>PPYE01680679.1_pt1 | contig 32808 bp, 35 predicted proteins | sample 1559881 | NCBI WGS metagenome assembly PPYE01 (sample SAMN08240022, study PRJNA423297) | Human gut metagenome, whole genome shotgun sequencing project.
TCTTCCGTCACTTTTGCATCCAAATTTCCAAACTTATGAATCCTTACTACATCAAACGCATTCATAAGTTTTCCGCATGCCGGATCAGTAGCATGATGACTATACGCAAACACATCGTCATAAATTACCACTCCCGCAGAAGAATCTGCCGGAATATAATCATATCTTCCTGCCATCTCGCTTGGCTGATATACATCTGGAATGAAAGCATCAATTGCCTGCTGAATGGTAAATGTCCGGTTGAATGCCCCAATAATGCCTCTCTTTTCCAATGGATTCTCTTGTTTTTTGAGACTTTTCTGAACAATTATCCTTTGGCGGTTAGATACCGGCCATGAACTGGCATCTTTCCAATCTGTATATAAAGCCAATACGTCTTCTGGTTTCAAAAGCTCACCCTTAATTTCCCGAAAGATAAACTCTCCATCGGAAGATGTGGATGGCCAATACATCAATCGGCTTGGTTCATACGTTGTATCATCAAACAGCTCCATTCCAATTTGTTCAGCCACCTTCCGGCTGACAGCCATACATTCATCCGGCGATACTTCGTGGGACAATGGAATAATCAAACGAAGTCTTGGTTTTTCCGATGTATGTTTATGGGTGGAATACAGATAGCATTGAAATGAAAAAAACAATTCCAACTGATCCCCAATATCCGCAACTGCATAATCCATATCCAACGTCAAAGCGGATCTGGAAATTACACAATCCTTCTTTCTTCTCCCACCTTTTAATCTTCCAAGCACAAAACCGCCTACATCTTTAATATTATCCTGTTGCGACTTCTTCATTTTCCGATACTGTTCCATTGTTTCCGCAGTACGTTGTGTCTTGGAAATCCGTTCTCTAAAATCCTCAAGTTCCATTTCTGTCAGATTCCATTTTTTATCCATACGGGAGTTTCCCGTAGACACCGCAATCTTCATTCTGCATCTCCTCCTAATCTTTTTTATAAAATGGACTTTCAAAGCCTGCTGCTTTTAATGGCAGTCCTTCTGTCCATACTGGATTGACTGCCATGATTTCATTCACTTCTTCCACAGAAGATTTCCCATCAGGCACTTCTAAAACCACCTCATCATGAACATGACACACAATATCAAATCCTTCTTTTTCCAAGCGGAGCATCGCTTCCGCTAAAATATCCCTGCTTGCTGCCTGCACAATATTTTCGACCAGCTTTGGACCATATGTTTCCAAACGCATCCATTTCTTGGATTCCCCGATTCCCTCATATGTCAGTCCTTCCCTGCCGAATTTATTCAGCATCATCCGTGGTTTCACATAAGAAAGTTTTCTTCCTGACGGAAGCGTGACAAACAAAATCCCGCTTTTATATTCAAATGACACCCTTCCTACTTTGGATGGTTTTTTATCCCGTACTGCCGTTACCGCAGCCTCATCAACCGCCCACCAAAATGCTGTAATATGAGGATTCGCACTTCTCCATGTACTCACAAGTCCCGGAAGTTCTTCTTCCGTCAGTCCCATTTTTAAAGCACCCATCGATGTCAATGCTCCAACTGCACCTCCATATCCCAATGCAAGTTCGCTGATCTTTCCTTTCTGCCTGAGTGGTGAGGTTTTTGTAATTTCTTCTATCGGCACATGAAACATTGCGGATGCAGAAGCCTCGTATATTTTCCCATGTGTTTCAAATACCTGTAATCTCCATTCCTCTCCTGCAAGCCATGCCAGTACTCTGGCTTCAATCGCAGAATAGTCGCTGATAATAAATCTGCATCCCGGCTTTGCCACAAAAGCAGTCCTGATTAGTTCCGACAGTACATTTGGAGTGCTTTCATAGAAAAGTTCCACTTCTTCATATCTTCCTTCTGATACCAACGCTCTCGCCAGTTCCAAATCCGGCAGATGATTCTGCGGAAGATTATGAATCTGCACCAATCTTCCTGCCCATCTGCCGGTCCGGTTTGCCCCATAAAACTGTAACAGTCCATGAACACGATTTTCTGCGCACACAGAACGGTCAATTGCTTCATATTTTTTTACAGAAGTCTTAGATGTTGCCAGCCTAAGTTTTAACACTTCCTGCACATCTCCCTCTGCTTTCATTGACAAATCTTTCACTGTATCTTTTGCGAGAGAATCCACCTCCAAACCTTTTTCCTTAAGCCAAAGTTTCAACTGTGACACGCTGTTCGGATTCTCCAGTCCCGTTAATTCATAGGCTCTCGCTGTTGCGGTTTCTTTATATAAAAGATCGCAAGCAACCGCATGATTCACAAGATTACGATCCACCATGATTCCACGGTCATTGATTCTCTGATCCAGACAGTAAATTTCCTGCTCCCTTTTTGGAATAGGAAATTTCGCCAGTCTCTGCCGTATCTGTTTTTCCACATCAACATCCCGAATACAATATGTTTTAAGCTGTCTCCATTTTTCCGGTGCATCTTTCGGCAGATTTCTTGTTCTTCCTCCATTTGATTTTGTGGCTTTACACGGGCTGCAAAAATATTTAATCAATTCTTTTCCTTCCGTCATTTTCTGCTTGTCCAATCCGAGAACCGCACCTACTCCTTCCAATGAAAGAGGCAGGGCTAACATGGCCGCCTGTACCGCCGTACATCTCCACGCTTCTGGTCTGAATGAATGCTGATAATAATTTGAAAAGCAGGTTCTCTCAAAATTTGCATTAAACGCTGTTTTTGTCACGGTATCATCAAATAACATCTCAATAAATTCCTTCGGAGGTTCTTCTCCGTTCGCCACATCAATGCAGACCGTTTCCTCATCATCTACGGAATATGCAATCAGCAAAATTTCAAAATGGGGAGAACTGCTGTACTTATATACACCGCAGGAAATCAGATCCACATCCGAATATGTTTCAATATCTATCGCTAACGTTCTACCCATGCATAAGACCTCCCGCTTTTAATTTTGCTTACCACTTTTCTTGAAATGTTAAATTCCTCCGCAATCTTCAGCACATGCTCTCCCTCTTCTAACTTCCTTTTGATTTTCTTTACCTCATCATAGGTGAGCTCCAATGTCTGCATTGGCAGTCTCCGCAGCGAGCCACTCTTCCCTTTTACATATCTTGGCATTCTTCTAAGTCTCCCTGTACTGCTGATCTGATACCGGCCTTCCTGCCCTTTTATGTCTTTCCATATTTCCATCCTTACGTCTCCTTTTATGTAGGGGACGGAAATCCGCCCCCGTTTATTCTTAAGCCAGAAAATCATCCTCCCCGTCTACTGCATCGAATTCATCCTTTGCATTCATTCTGGAACCAAGTGGCTCTCCATCACGAACTTTCTGAATATTTCCGAGTCCTGCCGCAATTCCTTTATTTCCGTTACTGTTATATGCGTAAAAAGTAACGGAAGCACGGATATAACATCCTGAATACAGCTCACTCTGATCCAAAATCGGCTGCACATTTCTATCCACTACCTGTGGTGCCTGTTTGCTATTCGCATTAATAAAATAGGCTCCTGCATAGGCTTCATCTTCCGGCCTGTCCAAATCTCCATCACGAAGTGGTAATTTCAGATTTGCAGGGATTTTACCTCCCCATTTTGACTTTCCGTCTTCTTTTGCCTGTTCAACCGCTTTCTTGATTTTTGCAATCAAATCCGTGTCTTTTTTATCGATAATCAGACTAACGGAATATTTCGGATCAGATCCATTGATGGAATCCGGCTCAAATGCGTGAAGATAGGATGCTCTCGCAGAAATAATAACTTTCGTGTTGTTTACTCTCGTACTCATAATCATTAATCCTCCTGACTAAAATCCGCTTCTGCGGTTGAAATATAAATTGCTTCTCTTTTATCTGAATCTGGTACCAATGTGACTTTCCCATCCGGCTTGTACACATAACTGCCCAAGATTTCATTAAATTTCTTTTTTCCCATCAGCTTTTCCATTTCTGTAATGCTGATAAGACTCGTCCGGTAAATATCGGTATAGCCCGCTGTCTTTGCAGCTTCCGCCACTTCCTCTTCATCGGTATATTTCCGGTTGCTTCTTCCAAGCACAAGTTTGAATCCCGGCCATTCTTTTCGATTCGTGATTGCTTCGTTCTGTGCATAAGTGTATATTTCTTCTGCCCACTTCTTTAGTGCATCCGCTTTTGACAGCACTTCTGCAATTTCTTCATCCGATAGTAACGCTGGCTGTAAAAATTCCATCTGTGCCAAATGAAGGTACTCTTCTGCCCTTGCCCTGCATTGAAACCTCGCCTTGCAAAAACGACACCACTCCCCAGCTTTGTATTCTCCTTCTCCGTCCAACGCCATTTTCGCTTTCGGTTCAAATTCCTGTTCTGCCCATTGATGCAGTTCTTCTGCTGAGATTTCCCATGTGGAAAAATGGCTGATTCTCGGCTGAACGATGGTAAGTTCTATGGTCTCAATATCAAAAAGCATCTCCGCTATATCCAACATCCCCAAACCATAAATCATCAACTGCGTATTATTTTCAGCATCCACCTGTACGCCTTTTCCCAGTTTCAGATCGATAATATGAACCTTTTTATCCGTAACAATCACCATGTCCGCTGTACCAAAACAATCCTTTACATGGAAGCTCAAATCTACTTTCTGTTCCACGGCAAACACCGGATCAGAGCAGATATGCTTCGCTTCTTCTATCTGTTCAATCACATACTGAACATATTCATCTACAGCTTCCAAAAGTTCATCGCTATAGTAATCGGAAGTTGGTCTTCTGCTTCGAATCTTCAAATGCTTCTTTATCAGATGCTCCGCCAGCTTATGCCCTGCTGTACCTTCAGCAGCATAAGGACTTTCTTCATCCGGGAACTGTTCCTCCAGCAAAAGAGCTGGAGGACAATTCATATACCGATACCCGCTGGATGGCGAGTATTTTGCATGTTTCCCCATTACAGCACCTCCGCCCTTTTCATTAGTTCTTCATACCGTTCTTCCGGTACTGAAGATAACTTATCCGCACCGAACTCTTTCAATAGTTGTTTGATTTCCTGCGTTTTTCCTGCACGGGATTTTTCTGCCATAACAGCCCTGACCTCTGTAATAGAAATCTTTTTCTCCGGTGTACTTGATTTTTCCGTCTTTTCCTCTGTCTGAATATCTTTTGGAATTTCCATCCCTTCAGATGCCATTTTCCTATAACCTTCTGCTACCATTGCAAAACCTTCCGCAATTTGTAATAATCCTTTATTCATGATCGTTATCCTTTCTATCGATGGATGAGCCTGACATCTTCCGTCAGCACATCAATTTTGTTGATACTTTCCTTATACATCCCAACATCCACAAGAATGTGATACGGATACTCTTTCACTACCGTTACCTTCCGTTTTCTTTTTGCCCGGATGACCATCAAGCGGTCACCCGGTTTCAGAAAGTAACAGGCATTTACCTGCCCTAACATCTTCAGTACCTACCGTACAAGTTTTAAGCGATGAATGGCATCCCTGTATTCTGGTGTCACTCGCTTATCTGCCTTAAGAGTTCTGACATTGATACGGTTCATATGCATATCGTAGAGACGAACCGGAAGTTTCAATTCCATTGCACAGTCCAATTCCATTTTCATTCCTTCAGAAATATTAAAACCGAACAGCCACACCTCATCACAGCACTCCATAAGCGTTAATCCACAATCAATGCCTTCCAATCTCTCAGCTTCATCTTCTTCATTTAAAAAATGTGGAAAATACAAAGCAGTTGCAATCGGAACTGTGCCGGAACGAACAGCAACAGCTGCGATAAACTTCATATTCTTTTCATTACTTTCCTTGTTATCTCTAAATGGATGAATGATATATGCAATCTTTTTACTCATCTTCTTTTATCCTTTCTTCTCTATATGTCAATTTACAGTTTCTACTTACGGACCACCAAGTCGTCACTAGGCTTGTCCTAAACAGCAGGACGGTACTTATTCGAGCCGTATTCACGGAGCATTTGGTCTAACACCTTCTTCTGTGCATCATCTGCTTTTTCCATTAACTGTTCCAAAACAGAAATCTGCTCTTGCGACATAATATTTTTATGTGGGTGATACCATTCGGCGATACGGACACCGCCTCCGTTACCTCTATAAGTTTCCAGAGGATACTCAGCCGTAAGTGCTACGATATCATTTCGTATTGTTCTATCTGAAACGCCAAGCTCAGAAGCCAAAACCTGCATATTCTCTTGTCTTCGTGCGACCATGATTCTCATGATCTCTGCTCTTCTTTCGTTTGCACTCACGGCTTTTCACCTCCTTCCCTTTCCGTCTGTCTGTAATATAGAACTCAAATAGGAAGGGTAATTTCCTATTTGAAACTTTTTCGCAAAAGTTTTTCTATGTATTTATTCTCCGTTTCACTTTTCATTTTTTATTTTTTTGCATCTGACAACGATTGCTTGAATAAACAAAAAAAGAGCCAGAGCAGTTTATCACCGAAATACTACTTTCCGTATTTCTTTTGATAATCTACTCTGGCTCTGTGGTAGCTACATTTTGTGCCCCGATTGCTCAGTCAGTAAATTTTATTCAATTGTTTACAACCATTTTATACGCACCCTTACATGCTTCATTTTCTTGTGCTGTCATCTTATCCCAATCAACCAATAAGTATCTCCCACACTTATGACACCTTACCGATGCCTTTCCTGATGCACCTTCATACGCAATTACTTTTTCTTTTTTACAAACAGGACAACGGATCGCCCCTTTAATTTTTTCCTGATTTGTCATTCTACATCATCCTCCCCTAATTAAAAGGTAATTCTTCCTGTTCTCTAAAGTTCATATATCGATTAATAAGATTCCTTGCTTCTTCTGAAACTTTCATATCCCTTTCATGACGATCGATACAATTATATAAATCTAATAAAAACGGTTTAACTGAACCTTCATTTTCCAAAGTGGAACAAATAGGAATCACTTGTTCTTCCGATGAATCTTCAATAGCATACATCTCATACACCGTTTCACTCCCCTCGTTTCTACTCGTCTTCAACTTAAATAACAAAATAACACCCAGTCCTTGACCCATTCCACAATAATTTTCAGTTGACATACGAAGTTTCATTTTATCATCATACAAAGATTTAAACATTCTACTTTCACTTTGTTTGTCTATATCTATTTCATAATCTATCATCGGCAAGTCTGAAAAAGCATATTTATTTTGCAAATCTTGATACGATGCAAACTGTTCCCATTCAACCGCATGAAGATTTGTATCCGTTTCCAATGCGTGTAAAAATTTCATAATAAAAAACAAATTGTCGTTGGATCGTTGAAAATCTCCCGTAACCAAAGAATCCACGCTAACCTCTAATTTCTGAGCCAGTTTCCAAATCAAATCAATTCCCGGCATTGTATCATTTCCTTCTTTTGACATTCTAGAAAGATATCCCGTACTAATATCGATTTCCGTTTCCAAACTTCCTATTTTCATCCCTCTTTCCTTAATTAAAGTATTTATATTATTCATTAACCTATTTTTATCAAATTCCATTATCATCTCCTCCTTTTGTTCATAGAATATCATATCTTGAAATTATAGTCAATATTATTATTTATTTGAATTTAATTTCAATTATTTTCCCATTTTGTTTCAAAATGCATTTTATATTCAAATAAAGTATATTATTTGAATTATTTTCGTCAACTCAAAGGTTGACACATTCTTTATTTTTTAAGCACCTCTTCACGAGGTGCTTACTCACTTTAGAGAGAAAAAACTTTACTTGGATATCCTATCGTAAAAATTGCAGAGGCTGGAACAACAGTTTCTTCAAATCCATATCCCAACTGTCTAATCCTAATTTTAGCTGATGCTACCGAAACATTGAATACATCCGCCACATAGCTTGCCAGCATTTCTTCTTCATATCCCGGAAATTCTTCTTGAAAGCGTCTTCGCAATTCTTCATCTCCACAAATTATTTTCATCGCCGCTCTTGGCATTAATATTGCCGCACTAAAATACTTTGCCTGATGTTCTAACCAATCATGATCGCTTACAAGCGATTTTCTCCCACTTTCATTATATTCTCCACCCTCAATATCAAATCTTCGACATGCCGTCGATGTATTATCCATATTGCTAAATAAAGTCATTTGAAATGGGTCTTTATAAAAATATGATTGCTGATAGATCCAATGTCCTGCTTCATGTCCCATTGTAGAACGAAAACGATGTTCATCCTCCAATAACGTATTATCGATCATAAGGGTTTAATATATAAAGTACAGAGAAACAAACGTTGCTTCATAAACAGAAGTTGCGAAGAAACGCTTATTTGTCTGTATTTGCAGACATTTTCGCAGGAAGGAGGTGGAAAGCGTGGCACAGCGAAATAACAAGCTAACAGCTCTCTATGAGAGATTGTCAAAGGACGATGAACTGCAAGGGGAATCAAACAGTATCACGAATCAGAAGAATTATCTGGAAGAATATGCACAGGCAAAGGGACTGACGAATATCCGGCACTATACAGATGATGGATTCAGCGGAGTTACCTTTAACCGTCCTGGATTTCAGAAAATGATTGCTGATGTGGAAGCAGGACTGATTGATACCATTTGTGTAAAGGATATGAGCCGACTGGGAAGAAATTATCTGAAAGTCGGATATTATACAGAAATACTGTTTCCAGAGAAAGATGTGCTTTTGACGCATCAGGTGCTACAAATTTTGTTTATGAAGTTTCAGGCATATCGGATGAATTGGCTGAACAGATTAATGCAATAGATAGTAAAACAAAAATTCTCGATAGAATACAGATGATAACTGAAAATGGAACTATGAAATACAGTCATATGAAGAATAAAGTTTTTTCAGGAAATTTGATGCTGATTGATACCTACATGGAAGAAATCATAGCACACTTGTTATTGCTGTATTATCAAAATCAAGCAACTGATAGTGATAAGTTAATCCGAATCATTGAAGAACAAAATCCTTTGGGATATCCAAGAAAAGGAATTTATGCTTACAAATTTAAGAAATTTTTATGCTCGATTGCTTTAGGAATGATGCCGTCAAAAGAATGGGACGGACACGATGAAGCTAATGGCGGATACGTTATTGTAAAAGATAATGGTGAAGTACTTGCATATCATATTTACAACAGAGATGCTTTTGAAAAATATCTTTTAAATAATACAAAGTTTGAAAGAGGGTCTACAGGAAAGCATGGGTTTGCAACATTGTATATGGAAAATGGAAAAAGATATATAAATTTAAACTTACAGATTAGATTCATATAATGATTAACCCAGAGGGCATTAACCGTAAAAAGTTAGTGCCTTTTGTTTTGCTCATTATTAAAAATGGACTGTATGAGCCAGTCAGAAAAAATGAATAATGACCGATCAGGTCAAAGGATTGAGCCGATGTATTTGGACTTTTGTAAAAGTTGAAATTGCGTCGGCTTTTTTATTTTCACAAAATCCGATATAGAGGATTTTTGAAAAACAGACGGAACAGAAAATCTTGCTGAAGGGACAGCGGCAGGAGTTATGTTTTGTCTGCCGGGAGTACAGAGGGCTGGAAGTCCTTTGGGGCAGAATTGCAAAGGGTGGCAGCACCTTGCTGGGGTTAAGGGGCAAAGCCCTTAGCAGGTTAAGGGCGGCAGCCATTGCCCAGTTAAGAGGCGTTTCGCCACTTAGTACTGGGTACTATCTGTAACGGAGACAGAGACTTTTAGCAGCTTCGCTGCAATTCCCTTCGGGGAAAAACTTGAAAGAAAGGGGAAATGTGAATTGAAAGGAACAAGGCATAACGGACGATCTGGAAAAGATGGAGTTTATAATCCGCTTCACAATGATCGGAGATTTGATCCAGAACACAGTGAGCATATCGACAATGAAAGAGTTCGCCAAAACATTTACTGGGACTGCTATCAGGGATATACCACAATGGAAGACCGGGGAAAAGAGGATAATTTTTCTTTTAGCCAGATTGAAATGGCTTACTATTCGGAGCATTACAGTGACTATGTGATTAACCAAAATAAGCGACATGAGAAAGCTCGACACCCAGACAGATGCAAAGGTGTGGAAGAGATTTTGAAAAATAAAAAGACCTGCCCTGAAGAAAGTATCTATCAGCTGGGGACGATAGATGAACATGCTTCTGTAGAGACACTGATCAGGGTTTTTGATGAATTTAAAAAAGAATTTGATGAGCGGTTTGGCTCTAATGTTCATATCATTGACTGGTCACTGCATATGGACGAATCAACTCCTCATATCCATGAGCGTCATGTATTTGATGCTACAAACCGATATGGAGAGATTGAGCCAAAACAGGAAGCAGCACTGGAAGAACTTGGCTTTGAACTTCCAAATCCAGAAAAGAAGAGGTCAAAGACAAATAACCGTAAGGTCGTTTTTGATTCTGCCTGCCGGGCGATGTTTCTGGATATCTGTAAACGGCATGGATTGGAACTTGATGAAGAACCAGCTTATGGTGGACGACAGTATCTGGAGAAACAGGATTATATCCGTATGAAGCAGAAAAAAGAGATTGCAGACCGACAGGAAACAATCCTTATGCAGATAGATAAGGTAAATGAAAATCGTCTGGAACTTGCAAAACAATCAAGTCGTGTAAATGCAAACGAAGAAATTATCCAGTCACAGGAAGAAAAAATAAAACAGCAGGACAAAGAATTTGCAAATAATTCTGATCGGATATTTAAACAAGGTGATCTGATTGAAGAACAGAAACAGGAGTTGCAACAGCTTACAGTTCGTATTGAAGATGTAGAAACTTTGCTTGATGAAGTCTCCAGTGAAACATATGACAAGGCAGTGGAGAAAGTAGCAAAAGAAGCAATGCTGGCTACCAGAAGAGATGATATCCGTCTGGTGGAAGATTCAAAAAAGTGGATTCAAGATCCGAAGCATAAAGCTTCCCGAAGAGAAAAGGAATACGCAATAAAAAGATTGGATGGTTTGATACAGAAAATTGAAACTGCGATGGAGAAGATAGTCATAAGGATTACCAGCCAGTTGAAACAGCCGGAAAAGAAAAAAGCGGTTGTGGAGGAAATCAAAAAAGAAGTGAAGCCATCTATCAGAGAAAAACTTGCACTGAATGTAGCAAAGATTCAAAGAGAAGAGGCGGAGAGAAAACAACTGAAAAGAGGAAAATCACATTCCAGTGATTTAGAGATGTAGGGCATTTTGTTGATTCCGTAAGGATAGGATAGAGTGCTTTTTTGTTTTTATTGAAAACTTGCTTCCCAGATTTTGGAAGCAGATTTGAGAAAGTGAGGAAATGAATTGGGATTATTTGATGAAGTGAAACAGAATGTAACCGTCCGGCAGGCTGCGGAGATGTATGGATTGAAGCCAAACAGGAGTGGGCTGATTCGCTGTATTTTTCATAATGATAAATCGCCCAGTATGAAAGTAGACCGAAGATATTACTGCTTCGGCTGTGGCTGCACAGGAGATGCGATTGATTTTACAGCACAGTTATTTGGACTGGGATTAAGAGATGCGGCAATGAAACTGGCAGATGATTTTGAAATTAACTACTCTGCCAGAGGAAGAGATTCCTTGCCAAGCAGAAGAAACATTTTGGTGAGAAAGCCAGAACCGACACCAGAAGAACAATGGGAAAAAGAATATATGAGATGCCTGAAAGCTTATCTGGATTATCGGATTATGTTGCTGGAATGGAAAGAAAAGTACAGACCCAAAACAAGAACAGAAGAATGGAACGATAGATTTACAACTGCCCTGAGAGAACTTGTGATTGTTAATTATTATCTGGATACCTTGCTGTTTGGAGAGCCTGCGGACAAAGAAACAATAGTGAGAGAAAAGCGAGAGGAGATAGAGAATATTGAGCGAAAATGTAAAAGATATTTCAATGAAAGAGGAAAAAGATTTGATAAAGAAAATGATTCTTATGGTGAACCCAGGGGACTGTCGGGAAATCAGAGAAACCCTGAATATGACGGAAAAAGGGACAGTCAAAAATTCAATGGAGAATTATGTGACCGTATTAAGAAAAGATCCGCTGTTAGTAGGTAGTCTTCGATATAACCGATTGACAGAGAAAATTGACGTAACAAAAGTTCTCTGGTGGAATAAAGAACCATGTGTATTAACGAACAAAGGAAGAAAAGCACTTCGGTATTTCTTTGAAAAATATTATGGTCTGTTCAATGAAAGTGTTATGGACGATGCATTGGATCTGGAAGCATACAGTAAAGAATACCACCCCATTTGTGAATATTTAGAAACTCTTGAATGGGACGGGAAAGAAAGAATCCGTAATGTATTGAAAGTGTATATGGGTGCGGACGATTCGGATATGGTTTATGAAATGCTGAAACATTTTATGATGGGAGCCTTAAACCGTATCTACTGTCCAGGGTGTAAATTTGATGAAATGTTATGTCTGGTAGGACAGCAGGGGGCGGGAAAATCCACTTTTTTCCGCTTTCTGGCACTGGACGATCAGTGGTTTTCAGACAGCTTGAAAAACCTGAATATGGAAAAACCTTATGAATTACTTCGGGGACACTGGATTTTGGAGATGTCGGAGATGACAGCTGCAATCAGTGCAAAGAGTATCGAAGAAACAAAATCTTTCTTATCAAGAATGAAGGAAACCCACAGAAATCCTTATGAAAAATATGAGGAAGACAGACCAAGGCAATGTGTGTTTGCTGGATCATCAAATAACCGGCAGTTCATTCCGTTTGATCGTACTGGGGCAAGAAGATTTCTGCCGATTGAAATTGATAGCAGCAAAGCAGAGAAGCACATTCTTGATGATGAGCCAGAAGCCAGAGAGTATTTTGACCAGCTGTGGGCAGAAGCAATGGTATTGCTTAATGCAGCTGAAAATAAATCGGAATTACTGCGGTTTGACAGTGAGATGGAATTTAATATCAATGAATATCGGAAACAGTTCATGCAGGAAGATACAATGGCAGGAATGATTCAAGGGTGGCTTGACAGCTATGACGGAAATTATGTCTGCTCTATTCAGCTTTGGAAAAATGCCTTTAACCATTATGACGGAGAGCCGAAGAAATTTGAGACAAATGAAATCTGTCAGATCATGGATACTCAGATTATCGGGTGGAAGAGAGGCGGATATCATCGCTTTACAAAGGAAGGATATGGGAAGCAGAGATGCTGGATTCGGGGAGATACAGATGGTGGCAACAACGAAGGAGGAGAGGGATTTATTGACCTTTCCGAAGCCGAACAGATGGCACTTCCTTTTAACTAGCCCGACAGAGAAAGAGGACAGTTTTTGAAGCCGGAAGGCTGATTTTTACCCGGTTGGTTATCGGTTGTTGCCACTATTGTATCCGCCGAAAACTACTGATTTTAAAGGCTTTACAGCTATTTTTACTAGGTGGCAACAAGATATTTCAAAAAAGAAAATAGTAGTGTTATAAATTGGGAAAATGAGTGGTGAAAAACACTTGAAAGAAAGTTTCAACCATGTTGTTGCCAGTTGCAAATTACAGCTTTAAATGAATACGTCCGGCAGAGACAAAACAATCATTCTCTCTGTCGGGCAATTCAGCGAAAGGAGAAAAATTTTATGGAAGACAGAAATATAGTTCAGACTACAGAAGAAAAAAATCCAGACTATGAAAAGAAAATCGGGAACACCTGCTATCAGGTTAATTACTATTTTAATCAAAACTCTAGCATGACCATGCAGGAAAAAGTAATGAAAATTATGAAGGCAGAGTTAGATATGGAAGTCCGCAACCCAGCGTAAATACTGGGTTCGCAGTCATTTTGAAAAAAATAAGCATTTATTCAAATTCCTACTTGACGAAATGGTGCCCAACTGTACCATGTCTTGCGAATATATATTCTGCTCTTTTTATCTCTGGATCATATATGGGAATCTTATTGTTATCATTAAAAACCATTCTCCCCAATATCAACCCGCAATGTGTCAAATTATTATATTCCGGTGTCAACCCAAGATAAAACTCCACAAAACCTTCAATATCGGTTTCTCCCGGCTTTTTTAATAATTCTGGCTTAAAATCACGGATGAACATCTCCACATCTGTATCTATTTCATCGTGAGATAAAATCGGTACTCCGTTTTTTCTACATCTAAACTGCGGTTCATACATAGGCACTTACTACCCCTTTCGAGCTCTTAATTCATCCAAAAGTATCTGCCACTCTGCTTCCCCCGCTCCTGTCTCTTTAGATAATCTCAATGCCTCTACCACATAAGGATTAGATGCGAAATCAACACAATCCTGCGGAATTAACACATCATTTGCTGTCCTAGCCTCTGCTGCCATATCATAAAGTGTATAAGTTTGGGTTTCAGTTAAGACGAGAAATCTTGCCAATTTCTCAATTCTTTCGTTTGTAAGGGTACTTTTCCGCCCTTTCTCCACTTCGCTTAAAAATTGTGGAGATACTTCAATTGCTTTTGCTGTTTCTCTTAATGATTTTTGGTTTTCTTTTCGTAATGTTTCAATATACTTTCCAAAACTTACCTTTTCATTTTTATTCATCTCTTCAACCGCACTTTCTAATCATAATTTTTCATTCAACTTTTACACTTTATTCAATATACTAATGTGCGCTATACATATAATCATTATATTGGTAAGCTGCATTCTTGTATCAGAACACATTTTCGTCAACTGTCAACCTAACAGTTGACACGCTTAATATAACAAACGGGGGCATATCTGTCAACCCCCTTTTGCCATGTTTTTAATGATCGTATCTATACGTTGATTGTATTTTCTTTTTTTATAACATCTTTTTATAAGAAGTTCTACTTTTGCTCTTCAAGCAATTTATACAATCTATTGTCCCGAAGTTGAATATATTCACCATTCTGAAATCGAACTATGTAAAACTCTCCATTTCGTTTCATAATAGTAACTTCTTGAATTATGAAATTGCTCTCTGTTATAAAAACAAATTGAAACATCATTTCCAATGATACACAGTCAACCAAAGGGAAATCGTCTGTTGAACCACATATCTTTTACCGTTTAACATTTCCTATTGTAGCGATGATTCAATTATACGAACATTTGTTCTTTTTGTCAAGTTTTATAACCATTGTCTTATGTGCAAGGTAAAATTCTATTTGTTCTGACACGAGTCTATTTTTTATTCTTACTTCCAAAATATAATTCCCAATTTTCCTGAAGCCTCATAGCTATATGAAATCCTAATAATGGTGGTACTGCATTACCAATTAATTTATACGCATCTGAAGCTGAAACACTTTTATTGTTTCCGATTGATGGAAGAATAAATTCATAGTCGTCCGGAAAAGTCTGAATTCTTGCACATTCTCTTATAGTTAATCGCCTTTCCTTTAATCCCTTAGCCAGTTCTTCTTTATGTGTTCCACCATGTTCTAAACTCAATCTACGATATTCTATATTCCCATGATGTTCGGAACGTATAGTTGGTCCAACACCGTTCAAATTAATTTCACTCTGACCTTGACAATGTTTTCCCATATACTTCGCCTTTGAAAATTTTTGTTGTGACAAATCACTTGCCTTTTCTGGTTCTAGTAAATCTTCTAAGCACATCTTTGTTGTGACAAAAGATTTCAAAGCTTCTGTAGCATATAATGCATGGGTTGGAACTGGATATGGATCATATTCTTTACAAATATTTTTAGCTGATAACTCTAATAATGCTTTTTTTGTCAATGCACTCTTTTTAAATCCATAAAAAATAACACGCTCTCTGCTTTGTGGTACTCCAAATTCTGCTGCCAACAAAACTCTAGCAGGTATTACTAAATATCCTCCATCGCATATCGTAGAAAAATCATTCTCTATTATTTCTTTCGCATCCGCAAGATTTGTTAACCCCTTTACATTTTCTGCAATAAAAACTTTCGGTTGGACAATTGAAATTACCTCCCTCATCCACATATACAATTGTCCCCTGCTTTCAACAGATGGTTCATCTTTCAAAACTTTTCCATTATGACTTTTATCAGAGTTAAAGCCCTTTCTTTTTCCCGAAATTGAAAAATCTTGACACGGAAACCCTCCTGTCACAACGTCTATGTTCTGCGGAAAAATATTGATTTTATTTTCCTTATGTAATTTTACTAAATCCACAATACTATCAAGACAATAGTTCGATACAGGAATCCCTCTTTTTCCAAAATAATGACACCATGCCGATTTAGCATCTGGACGTATATCATTTGCAAAAACTGTTTTAAATCTAGTTTTTGGTAATCTTACCCATCTTGAATTTACTGAATGTATTTTCCACTCAAGATTTATTTTCTGATTTACAGATTCTTTTAAAACAGTAAATCCACCTTCAAAACCTAAATCCATTCCACCACATCCAGAAAACAGTGATAATACATTCAAACTATCTTTAGGTGTTTCCTTTTTTACGCCTGATTTTATTCTAGTTGGCCTTATTGCTCCTGACGGAATTAACCATATTCCACTTCTTTTTATCGCACCTGCTATACGACCTTCATTACAATATAACTGTACTCTTCTATTTGTCAATTCCCATTTTTCTGCCGCTTCAGCTACAGTAATAAACGTCTCCATTTAACGCACCTCCTGCATCACATTCTATTCGTTTGTGCGAAATTAGTCAAGTAAAATATAATTGATTTTCTATCAATCATCTAATAAAATATCCTCAAGCATCTGCTCTTTTCTCACATGTTCCAATCCTTCATCAGAGATATTGTCTGCTACAATGTGAATCCATTGTTTTACCCTTTTATTTATCCCAGCTCCCGGAACTATCCCCCAATCCTTTTCTAATTCTTCACTATCTGCATTCTTAATTTCTTTTAAAACAGCCTTTCTATATGTATGAAGATTAAAGTAGATATGAGGCAACTTTTCATATATAACATCCTCTAATTCAACATCTTTTTTACCACCTGCTGTAAATCTATCTCTTAAAGCCGGATCAATTATGCTTTTTTCTGTTGCCAACCAACTCATATATCTATAAAACTTTGTTCCACTATTAGAAAATATTTCTGGGAAATGTGCAAACGCATAACCGATTAACTCTTTTTGCTGATATTTTGGTATTTTCCCAAACATCTGTATCGCTGCTGGAGTGCTTTCGGCTAACCACCAAGCAGTTTGCCCAATGCTCAAAAAATAATCTGTTATTAATTTTATTGGTTGCTCTGCCTCACTTATCATAGAATAGTTCAAATTAGAACGATCAAAAAAGCTTTCGCCATCTTCAATATCTAAATCTATTAAGTATCTAGGACTATGCGTAACAACTACATTTGAAATACACTTTTCATATTCTTTTGCACGAAAAATACTATTTTCACCACGAACCTTTCCGAACACAATTACATTCTTTATAATCCCCGGTACACGAGTGCTTCCGAGTACACTATTCCCATTTATCCTCCAAGTATTTCCAGAGGCAGATGAACTTTTAACCTCTATTCCAAATTTGTTTCCCAAATTATCTTCTACCACAATGTCTGGAAAGCCATGCCCTCCTGGTGTGTAGTCAACATTAGCTTCTAAATTCAATTCCCTTAATGCATACATCACTCCATTTTTTACACAAGGTTCAAAATTTTCCCCACTTTTACGATATTTTTCTGGATGTCGTTTACAATCTTTTGATAGATATTCTAAAACTTTTTCTATCACATTACCAAATTCATTATTAGTCATATTCATCCTCCAATTCCATTATAGAATCAAACACCGTTTCTTCAATCACTTTAATACATTCATCTACATTATCCAATATATCTTTTCCCCAAAAGCGTATAACGGTCCATCCCATAAATAACAACTTTTTATTTACTTCATTATCTCTCTGTCTATTGCGATCGATTTTTTTTACCCAAAAATCCGGATTATGCCCTTTCAACAATTTAGGTTTTAAAACTTGCCAATCTTTTCCATGCCAAAATTCACTATCGCAAAAAATAGCTATTTGATATTTTGTTAATACAATATCTGGAGTTCCCGGTAATTCTCTATAATTTTTTCTATATCTATACCCTCTTCTCCATAACGCTTTTCTTAAACACAATTCAATGTTTGTGTCTTTAGAATGCACTTTACTCATTATCTTATGAGTAACCTCTGCTTTTCGAGTCATCATCACACCATATTTCTTACTAAAAACACCTGCATGACTAATTCATACAGGCAAAAATATTTTACTACTTTTTATATTTTAGCACGCTTTCACATACCACGCTACGTATAAATGTAATTATTTATTTCTTTTTTGGTCTAACAAGCCTCGAATATACGAATAAAAATTCCATATGTTAGCTTTCAGCGGAAAATCTTTTCTATATACAAATTTGGAATTATATTTTATTCCATGTCCCTGACACCATTGATAAATATCTTTCATTACCATCTGTTCTCCAGCATCAATTCTATCTGTCAAATATGAGATTTTTACCATATCCTGTTCTGAATTGATATGCAAATAGAACCATACATTATAATATCGGATTGCCACAATCTTTTTTTCCATACATGTCCCTTTCGTAAAATAATATGTTTTCGCCAAATATTGTACATCTTTTGCGAAATTGTATTTAGTTTCGTTAAAAAGTTTTATTATCACTTACCCTATCAGTTCTGCAAATCACTCTCAGGTGCAAAACAAGGCGTAAAAGCACAATTAAAATATGTATTTTTTCTAAACTCAATGCTCACAAACGCCCATTTTAAGCCATTCTTTCGCCTATTAGAAATACCCAACACAGAAAACAGACACCGGAAATCGCCAGGATATGTCCAATCCCGTTTACCTGATATAATTCTTTCATTTCCTGATCCATACCGCTTTTTTCACCAAGGAGTATCGCTGCAAGTGCTGAACCATCCCGTTCTCCCATCTCGCGTTGTAGCATTTTCTGCCAGTTCATCCGGAATTTTTCAAGTCTGTCTTTTAATTTGTTTCGTTTGTAATCCGTAATCTGTATATCATCCGATCGGACTTTCCCATGGATTCCCTGTTTTTGATAATAAAATTTCTGATCAAAATTTCCCGGATTTCTGGCCTCTTCATAAAATGATACCTTTCCACACACTTTAATCTGGTTTCCTATATGTAATTTTGGGCTGGAATTTGTATAAATGATAATTTTCGATTCTTGAAATTTTTTTGAGTTTGAATAAATAGAATTTTCTTTCAGATAGATCATCCGGCAGTTCTCTTTTTGCTCTTGCCTGTATACTTTGCCGCAAATGGTAATACTATCACCTTCTGCGGCATATCGTTCAATCGGGGAAGGGCGAAGTTCTTTTATGAACCGCTCTCTTCCCCACACAACCATAGAAGCAATGATGCATAGAACCATCAGACACACACTAAGAAGCGGTCTGTTTTTCACATGCTACTCTCCTTCCACAATATTGGGATTTCTGGAAAGAGGTTTTTCCAAATTTATCTTTCCCATATAAGTAATATCTGTTTTTCCGTCAATCAGGATCTGTACTCTGCTGATCGCACTTCCATCTACAATAGAATTCACAATTGCATATACCGGAACTTCCGGATTCATTACATTCGTCGTATCAAGGAATCCGGCGTCCAGATTCACGTAACAGATATGATCTTTTACCGATACACTAAGTACTTTTGTTCCTTCTGGGAGCACTGCTGATTCATTATCCGAATCCGGTCCCTTGATCAGCTGTTCGACCAGTGCTTTTTCTCTGGACACACTGCTACTGTATCTGACATTTACCTTTTCTTTTACAAGACGGGTGCCCTTTTTATTTCCATAATATAAAAGAAATGTCTCATTCTGATAAGCATGCAGACTGGATCCCGTATTCTGTACAAAATCCGATGGCTGCATATATCCTATCTCCTGGCCGTTCTGATCCTCCAGCGGCTCTCCTTCTATCGTAAACAATACAGTATCTACTCCATCTATCTGTCCAAGCGACTGTACCACCGATGCCCGCAGTACAATTTCTTCCGTTACACTCAGTTTTTGATATGCACGATTAAAATCCACTGTCAGATTTTTGGAATGAAGCGACCAGTTCTTTATCTTTACACCTTTCACAAAGGCACTGCGATAATTAATATTATCTGTATTTTTCTGGACTTTCCCTAACACATAATTAATCTGCGCTTTTTTTGTCTTTCCTTTGATTCTTGTGCCCTTCTCAACCAGTGAAACTCCCTCTGAGTCTGTATAGTAAATCCTGGTGCCGCTAACCTTGTCCTCTTTTTTACATCCTGATACTGCTATGATGCAAACAGCTATAAGCAGCAGGATCTTGTAAATTTTTTTCATTTTCATCTTAATCTCCTTCTGCCTAAGATACATAGTTTAACGGAATTCTTACCGTAAAAGTAGTTCCTTCCGATGGCTGACTGAATACTTTGATCGCCCCTCTGTGCATAACCACTGCACTTCTTGCGATTGCCAGACCAAGTCCTGTTCCGCCAATTTCTCTTGAATGGGACTTGTCCACCCGGTAGAATCTCTCAAATATATGTTCCTGTGCTTCAGCAGGTATACCGATTCCCGAATCCGCCACCTCAATATAGCAGTTTTTGTGATCCGCATTTAAAGATACATGCACCCATCCATTTTCCTTATTATACTTGATGGCATTCTCCACCAGATTCGATATTGCCAGAGAGATCTTCATCTCATCTACCTCTGTCGTCACCGGACGAAAACTTTCATAGACCAGTTCGATATTTCTTGTAGCCGCAATCGGACGCAGTCTCTTTAATATCTTTTCTATCAGTTCGTTCATATTTTCTGACTTTATATTCATTGTATTCGCGGTCTTGTCCATCTTGACCAGCGAAAGCAGGTCATTAATAATCTTATTTTCTCTCTCGATTTCTTCCGACATGTCCCCCATAAATTCTTTATAGAGTTCTACCGGTGCATCTTCCTGCAAAAGCAACGAATCCGCCAGTACTTTCATGGATGTCAGCGGTGTCTTTAACTCATGTGACACATTCGATACGAATTCATTTCTCGAGTCATCCAGAGTCTTCATGCGTCCCGACATCTTATTGAACGCTTCCGATAATTCCATTGTCTCTGTGTACGTATTCTCATGAAGGTAATCATCGTCATAGCCTTCTGTAACCGCAGAAATGGATTCTGTAATGCGTTTAAAAGGTTTTAACATAGCCATTCCCGAAAGCACAGCAATCATAAGGATAACCAGGATCGATGCAAGTGCTGCCACATCTGCTTTGTTTCTTAAAATCTCCAGACTGTCCAGGACAGAATCTGTCGGTGCACTGACAAGCAATACTCCTACAATCGAATCATCTTTTCCTAAAATCGGCGCTGTCACTTCTATATATCTGTTTTTCTTATTATACTCGCTGGTTCCTTTTTCTTTGAAACATCGGATCACATTACCCGATACGATAGTTTTTCCTTCATCCATTTCATATGTATCTTCCTGGATCTTAAAATTACCATCGATTACCATTACCCGGCCGCTGTAGATATTAGATAGCTGAATCAGTTCTGTTCTGATCGTCTCTGACGTATCTCCCGTAAGATAGCCCGAACTGCTCAGCTGATTACTGAGAATGGTACATTGATTCTGTATCTCAGCAGTTCGTACCTCCACTGCTCTTTTCTCATAGCTGGTCAGGAACACCCCTCTCATAATCAATACCGGAACAATCCCTGCCAGTGCCACCAGCAGGATGATCCGGAATTTCATGCTCCTGAATATATTCTTTTTAAAATATTTTTTAACCCCTGAAATAATAACCCACTCCCCATTTCGTATAGACATATTTTGGATCACTTGGATTCGTTTCGATCTTTTCACGAAGTCTCCGGATATGTACATCCACAGTTCTTGCATCTCCCGGATACTCATATCCCCATACGATATTCAAAAGATTCTCTCTGCTGTAGACTTTACCCGGATTCATGGCAAGCAGTTCCAGAAGATCGAATTCTTTTGCTGTCAGATTGATTTCCTTTTCTCCGATGATCACGCGTCTGCTTTCGCAGTCAATCTTCATCTCGCCTTTTACGATCACTTTTTCATTTTCCTGATTTTTATCGCGCTTGCTGACACGGCGCATAATGGCTTTGATCCTTGCCTTCACTTCCAGAATATTGAATGGCTTTGTTATGTAATCATCTGCTCCATAATCCAGTCCCAAGATCTTATCCATATCGTCGCCTTTTGCTGTAAGCATAATGATCGGAACATCCGAATATTCCCGGATCTGCTGACACACTTCAAAACCGTCATATTTCGGAAGCATGACATCCAGAAGAATGATATCATATGCATTCTCCTTTGCCAGTTTCAGTGCCTCTTCTCCGTCATAAGCACAGTCCACATCATATCCATCCTGCTCCAGACTAAACCGGATTCCTTTTACTATCAGTTTTTCATCATCCACAACCAATACTCGTCTGCTCATGTTCCTACTCCCTTGTCAGATCTTAATTTGATCTTTTACTTTCTGAAATACACCGTCTTTAATACCTTCCACTTCCATCAGATCTTCTATCTTCTGAAACTTTCCATGCTCATCTCTGTAACGAATGATCGCGTCAGCCTTCGCCTCTCCGATTCCGGATAGTGTCATCAATTCGTCCTTCCCGGCCGTATTAATATCCACCTTGCCATCTGCCGTACTTCCGGCATCTGTGCTTTTTGTTGCATCTGTCTTTTCATTATCCGCATTCTGTACGAAAGTACCGTTGTTCTCTGTTCCGGCTTTTGCCTCTTCTTTCGTCGGAACATATATTCTGGAACCATCTTCAATCTTTTCTGCCTGATTCAGAGCCTCACCTGCTGCCTCATCCGTAAATCCTCCAGCCATCTGAATAGCTTCATACAAACGACTGTCCGATGTCAGTTCATACACTCCCGGAGACTTCACTGCCCCGCATACATGTACATAACAGATCTGTAGTTTTTCCTGCTTAAGGCTATCTTTTTCTGTCATGTTATCATCCGTTCCCGCTTCTGATCCTTCAGCCTCTTTTTCAGTATTTCCATCTGCTTTTTCCACATCCGGTTCACGCCCGTCCAACGAAATAAGTTCCGTCTGTTCCTGTGATTTTCGGTCTCTGCATCCGGTCAGATTCACGACACATATCATACTCAGTATCATGGTAAAGATCAGCAATATACGGCATATTTCCTTCTGTATTTTTCTCTGTTCTGTTATTCTGTTCTGTCTTTTTTCCCTATGCATAACTTCTCCTTTACAGCCTGTCGAAAACTGTAAATCCCCGCATATGCCTAGTGAAATAATTGTACTATTTCCACTGAAAAATTGCAACACCAATCAGGGCAATGGACATTCCAATAATTTTACGGATTTCCAGTGGTTCTTTGTCTACTCCGAACAATCCGAGAAGTTCTATTACGTACGCTACGATCAACTGCGAGATTACAATCAGAAGCGCTGCCTTCGCCGGTCCCAGTGCCTCCATACTCTTGATCACGGTCCATGTGATACCTGCACCGATCACTCCTCCGAGGAGTACATATTTGGGCTCTACCTTCCACAAATTCCCGATAGAATCCCGCCCGTCGATCAGCCATGCCGCTGCACACAGCAGAAATGCACTAAACTGCACCCATCCATTACTCACCCACATCCCCGTTGTCTTCGTCACCTGCGTATTAAATACTCCCTGTACACTCATAAGCGCTCCCGACAAAAGCGCAATCAAAAAACCAGTCATCTCCATACCTCCTGCTTATGCAGATAATATGTCCCATGACTGGTTTTTTATGCTGTTAATTTCAAAAAATATTACAGTACCTTCTTTAAAATTCGGATCATCTCATCCACATGCTCTTTTTCAATAATAAGAGGTGGTACAAAACGGATCACATCGTTTCCGGCTCCGATGATCAGAAGTCCTTCTTTTAAGGCCTCTTTCGTAATCTCGGATAATGGCTTTGTCACCTGTATTCCCTGCATCAGTCCTTTTCCTTTAACGGCCTTTACGCAGTCACATTCTGACTTCAGTTCTTCTAGTTTTTCTGTCAGATATGCACCGAGTTCCTGCACATGTGCCACAAGATTCTTTTTCTCAAAAATCTCGATCGTCTTACTTACAGCTGTACATGCCAGAGGATTTCCGCCGTAAGTAGTTCCGTGATCACCTGGCTCCAGTGAATACTTCGCGATCTCTTCTGTCATTGCAAACGCTCCTACCGGAATTCCGCTTCCGATTGCTTTTGCCATAGACATAATATCAGGTCTGATACCATAAGACTGCCATGTGAACATGGAACCGGTTCTTCCCATACCACACTGCACTTCGTCACAAATCATCAGAATTCCTTCTTCATCGCAAAGTTTGCGGATCCCTTTCATAAATTCCTCTGTAGCCAGATTGATGCCGCCTTCTCCTTGCAGCGGCTCCAGGATAATCGCACATGTTTTGTCTGTTACCAGTGCTTTTACACTGTCCAGATCATTATATTCTGCAAATGACACTCCCGGTACAAGTGGCTCAAACGGTGCACGATATGGATCATGACCTGTTACCGATAACGCTCCAAAGCTTCTTCCATGAAAAGATTCCTTCATAGCAATGAATTCATAACGGCCGGTTCCTTTTTTGTATGCATATTTTCTTGCCGCTTTTAAAGTTCCTTCTACCGCTTCTCCGCCACTGTTGGTAAAGAAAATCCGATCCATTCCGGTAATACGTTTCAGATCTTCTGCTGCTTTTCCACATACAGTATTGTAATACAAATTAGATGTGTGAAAAAGCTTGTCAATCTGTGCTTTTAATGCTTCATTCAACTCCTGATTGCCGTATCCCAACGAAGACACCGCATATCCGGCTGCAAAATCCAGATATTTCTTTCCTTCTGTATCATACAGATATGCACCTTCACCGTGATCTAACACAACCGGAAACTGGTTATAAGTATGTAACAAAGCTTCGTTTGTTTCTTTCATATATTCATTCATATATTCATTCATAGCTTATTCTCCGTGATAATATCTTTCTTCTACATCATTTTTGATTGCTGTTCCGATTCCCTTATTCGTAAAGATTTCAAGAAGCAGGCAGTGTGGAATTCTTCCATCCAGAATATGTACTCTGGATACACCGTTTTCGATTGCATCAATACAGTTCTGGATCTTCGGAAGCATACCTCCACCGATATATCCTTCCTCCATCAGCTTCTTCCCTTCGGAAACATTTAACTCTGAAATCAATGTAGACGGGTCATTCGGATCTTTGTATACACCTTCAATATCTGTTAAGAATGCAAGTTTCTCTGCATTGATCGCTTTCGCGATTGCACATGCCGCATCATCCGCATTAATGTTATAAGTATTGTATTCATCATCCAGACCGATCGGTGCAATAATCGGAAGGAAATCTTTTTCCAGAAGATCATAGATGATATCCGCATTCACTTCTTTGACATCGCCGACAAATCCGATATCTTCACCGTCTGCCAGTTTCTTATCCACTTTCAGAAGGCCGCCGTCTTTTCCACTGATACCAATGGCTCTTACACCGAGCTGTTCCACTAACTGAACAAGACTTTTGTTAACTTTACCAAGAACCATCTCTGCGAGTTCCATCGTCTCTGCATCCGTCACACGAAGTCCATTGATAAAATGTGGTTCCATGCCGACTTTTCCAACCCATTTGCTGATCTCCTTGCCACCGCCATGAACGATGATCGGTTTGAATCCAACTAATTTGAGAAGGGTTACATCCTGAATGACTCTTGCTTTTAACTCTTCGTCTACCATGGCACTTCCACCATATTTTACTACAATAACCTTACGGTTAAATCTCTGGATATATGGAAGGGCTTCAATCAGTACTTCTGCTTTGTCCAGGTATTTCTGCATTGCTTTTTCCATCTTTTGATCTCCTGTCTTTTCATTTCTGTCTGTTTGCTGCATCTGTATACTTTAATCTTTGCATTCTGAATTAGCTTCTGTAATCTGCATTAATCTCAATATATCCGTGAGTCAGGTCACATCCCCATGCTGTTGCTGTCTTATCTCCCATCTTCACATCTGCAATTGCTGTAACTTCCGGCTCAGACAGAATTTTAGTTGCCTCTGCTTCGCTGTAATCTACAGCCGTACCATTTTCAATGATCTGGATTTTTCCGGCTTTACTCTCAAAGAACAGGTCAACTTTTTCAGGATCGAACTGTGCTCCGGAATATCCCATTGCGCAGAGAATTCTTCCCCAGTTTGCATCATGTCCTGCAATCGCTGTCTTTGTAAGATTAGAGCATACGATAGATTTTGCAAGTGTCTTTGCCTGTTCTACGCTCTCACAGCCAACTGCCTTGACTTCGAATAATGCGGTTGCACCCTCTCCGTCTCCTGCAATCTTCTTTGCAAGATATTCGTTGATCGTATGTAATGCTTCTGCAAAATTTTTATAATCTTCTGTTCCATATGTGATCTCCGGGTTCTCTGCCAGACCATTTGCCAGCAATACAACGGAATCATTCGTAGAAGTATCTCCGTCTACAGAAATCATGTTGTAGGTATCTCCGACATCTTCGCTTAATGCTTTCTGAAGTGCATCCTTTGTGATCACTGCATCTGTTGTAATAAATGCAAGCATCGTACACATATTCGGATGGATCATTCCGGATCCTTTTGCCATACCTCCGATAGTTACTGTCTTGCCGCCGACTTCGATTGTAACAGCCAGTTCCTTCGGAAATGTATCGGTTGTCATAATTGCTTTAGCTGCTTCTGTTCCATTTTCAAGTGTATCATTCTTCTTTCCTGCCAGCGCTTCGATTCCAGCTGTCAGTTTGTCGATCGGAATCTGTTTTCCGATAACTCCGGTAGAACCGATGAGAACACCGTCTGCGGAAATGTTCAGTGCTTTCGCTGCTGCATCTGCTGTATCTTTACAGTATCCAAATCCTTCTGCTCCGGTGCAGGCATTGGCGATTCCTGAGTTTACAACGACTGCCTGTGCTTTTGCCCCGCTTTTTACAACCTGCTGATCCCATTTGACCGGTGCTGCTTTTACAACATTTGTTGTAAATGTTCCTGCTGCCACGCATGGAACCTGGCTGTATACCAGTGCCATATCCGTTCTGTCTTTATACTTAATTCCTGCTGCTGTACTTGCTGCTTCAAATCCTTTTGCTGCGGTTACTCCGCCTTTTACCTGTTTCATCTGTTCTTCCACCTTTCTTAATTCTCTCATTTTATATTACCGGCTGTTCATTAGTCTCAATTTTCTCGTTTTATCTGCCGGTTCTTTTATATGCTCTTTTATTTTATCTTCCTAATCTGCTTACTGGATAAACGCCGTGATATTTGCTTCATTCAATGTAAAATCATAATAATTCAGATCTTCTCTTTTTGTCCATCCGATTTCTTTCCAGAATGCATTGCCGATATCGTTCTGTGTAAATGCGATCAGAGATACTTTGTTAATGCCTTCTTTTTTCAGTGCTTCCATGGTAAATACTACCATAGCCTTCCCGATTCCCTTCATCCTGTGATTTACATCTACACACACATGATACAGACAGCCTCGTCTTCCATCATGCCCGCAGAGAATCGCTCCGACGATTTTTCCGTCTTCTTCGGCAACTACGCTTGTCGTAGGATTTCTTTTTAAAAAGCGTTCTACGCCCTCTTTCGAATCATCCACACTTCGTATTCCGAATCCCTTGATGCTCATCCAAAGCGCGTGCACCTGATCGAAATCTTCAATTGTCATTACTCTTATATTCATATGTATTATTTTTCTCCTCTGCCTGTATTTTCAGATGAACTTAGGATAATGCTCCCTTACATTTCATCTTATCTGCATCCTTTTTCCGAAAATTTATGGGAACATTGGCACCAGTTCCAGACCTTCTGTCTCCGGAAGTCCGAACATCAGGTTCATATTCTGTACTGCCTGTCCTGCCGCACCTTTTACCAGGTTGTCAATGGCTCCCATCATGATGATACGGTTGGTTCTTGGATCGATCTTGAAATTGATGTCTACATAATTACTTCCTTCTACCCATTTTGTCTCCGGGCATACATCCTTTTCCAGAACACGGACGAATTTCTCATCTTTATAATATTTATCATAGATTGCTTTGACTTCTTCGTAGGTCACATCTTTTTTCAATGTTGCATATTCCGTCGCCAGAATTCCTCTGTTCATCGGAACCAGATGTGGCGTGAAGTTGATCAGCACTTTCTCTCCTGATGCATATCCGAGTTGTTCCTCGATCTCAGGTGTATGTCTGTGGCTTGCAACACCGTACGCTTTCATATTCTCATTCACTTCACAGAAAAGGTTCGGCACTTTTGCACCACGTCCTGCTCCGGAAGTTCCGGACTTGGCATCCACGATCAGGGTATTCATATCAATGATTCCTTCTTTTGCCAGTGGATAAGCAGTCAGGATCGAACAGGTTGTATAGCATCCAGGATTGGCTACCAGTCTTGCTTTCTTCACATCTTCTCTGTTGATCTCGCAAAGTCCGTATACCGCTTCTTCGATATACTGTGGGCTCTTGTGTTCAATTCCATACCATTTTTCATAAGTAGCAACGTCTTTGATACGAAAGTCTGCACTTAAGTCGATGATCTTTGTCTCACTTAAAATCTTGTCATTCATCATCGATGCGCAGAATCCCTGTGGCGTTGCAGTAAAGATCACGTCTGCCTGCTTTGCCAGTTCTTCCATATTATCATCCAGACATTTCGCATCTACGATCTGGAACATATTCTGATATACATCTGCATATTTCTTATCTATATAGCTTCTGGAACCGTACCATACAATCTCAGCATCTTTATGTCCGGCGAGAATTCTTACCAGTTCTCCCCCGGCATATCCAGTTGCTCCAATAATTCCAACTTTAATCATCTATATAACACCCTTTCCGATATTGAATTTTTATAAATTATCGTACGTTTTATAGTACCCCAATTTCCTGTAATTGTCTAGTTTGGTCGGATTGTTTTTTCAAAATCCATTTATTTACTTTTGTGTGGTAAAAGAGGAACTTGCATAATTATACATCTATAATGTATATTATGCAAGTCCTTTTTAATTATATTTCTGTTTAGTTCATCATCATGGCTTACCCCGGTCCATGAGAAACTGCCAGCGACAGATTATATAGATACACTTCCGGTCTCACAACGGTTACGGTTCAGCTGTTTAATTATTATAGCATGCGATAACGCGAGGAAGAAAAGGAAGAGAGTCCAGCTGCACGCAGCTGGACTCTCTTCCTTTTCTTCCGGCCGGGTATCAGCCGCTTAATAGATTAAACAGAAATCTCCTTCTTCTTCACCTCCAGCTCCACCAACACATTCTGATACCGATAAATACTAAGTAATATTCCAAACATAATATAACTGATCATCATCCCACTTCCCCCGGTCGTCAGAAACAGGCAATAATTATTTGAAAGTGGAAAATATCCAAGATTTTCTAATACATATCCAATGAACTGAATAAGCAGGACCACCACACATCCGGTTCCCATGATCATGCCGAGTTGATTTTTCTGGTGTCCTGTCTTTTGCAGGAACCATATCAGAATGCCTCCTACAAGAGCAATTATCAGAACCGCTGCAAATATTCCATAATAATGTATAATAAAGGTCAGCATATAATCTCTGTTAAAGAACTTTATTTTTTCACAATCTCCACGTCCGGCAAGATGTGCTCCGGAGATCATATTTCTTATCATTCCCCCTAAGGTTCCGTCATTGCTTTCCGGATGGATAAAAGCGGATAGTCTTGCCATCTGATAATTTGCTACATAGTCCAGTTTTACGAACAACCCAATTCCTGCTGCCGGGAGCAGAATTACCAGACTCCACAGTGTAATCAATGTTCTTTTTCTATTCACCTCAAACCATTCTTTCCAAACTGCAATTGATAACAGAATCATAAATGTAACTTCTACGCTGATTGCCATGGACAGATTCGGAATGCGTAAGATGATCCACACCGGCAGTATCTGCCACAGTATTGCCTTTACAACACCGAAATAACCAGATTTTTTCCTTCGCATGCTATACAATGTTGCCGCATATGCAGGAACAATCAGATATAAAAATGGACGCAGCGGTAATACCCGGCCAAATAAAAACCGGATCCCGTAAGCAGCTCCATTGATATATACTGCACCCATGAACAGGCTCAGTCCCATAACCACGATCCAGCCTCCGGTTAACAACTTGCCATACTTTCCTATTCTACTGTAATCAAAATAACAGATTCCTATCATACAAGCCAGACCAATGATCGTCCACATAACACTTTTCAGATAGTTGATATTACCACCAATTCCCGATGCGATCCATTCTACATCTCCCGGATTATTTCCTGCATCTGCCAGGATGCTTGTTCTTATGAGATACATTAGTACAATTCCTGCCAGATTCAAAATCGCGATCAGTCCGATCATCTTCCAGGCCATCTTCGGTCGATGGATACGGTCCATCTCAACACCAACCTCTACCGGATCACCCATTTCCAGAACTGCCGCTTCTTCTGCTTCTTCGGCATTCATTCCTGCTTTCATATAATCACTTTTCTGATCTTCGATGTGTCCTTCCAGTTCTTTTGTTACCAGCGGAAGTGCCCGCTTACACCGGATCTGTTCTGTTACCGTCTGTATATATTTCTTTTTATCCAAAGCACACACCACCCATCACATCCAGAACCGCTTTTGAATACTCTTTCCATTCTTCTGACTTCTTTTTTAATTCTTTTTTTCCGGATCTTGTAATATGATAATATTTTCGGATCTTTCCGACTGCTTCTTTCTCATAAGACTCTACGAATCCTTTTTCTTCCAGACCATGTAAAAGCGGATACAAAGTTCCTGCTTTTAACTCAAATACATTCTTTGATTTTCCCCGGAGGGTATCGATCATTTCATATCCGTACATGTCCTTTTCTTCTAATAATTTTAACACCAGCATCGTAGTACTTCCTGATACCAGACTTTTGTCTACTGCCATTTTCTCTTACCTCCTTTTTATAATCTAGTATGTAGATTATCTATACATTATATCGTTTGTCTATATATTATATCGGCAATCTACACAAGTCAAGATTTTTATTATTTTTTTACAAATTTCCTTACGAATGCATTGCAACAAAAAAATTCCGTGTCCTACTCAGCTATCAACTGAATAAAACACAGAATTTCTTATACTATTCTTGCTTTATACTGTTTTTCTGTCAGCTCTTGCCGTCCTTCCGTTTCGGATGTCAGCCAGTTCACAACCGAACTTGTTCTAAGCTTCTTCAATAATGTGTCTTGCTACATACACCCCACTTGCAGATGCATGCGAAAGTGAATGTGTCACACCACTTCCATCTCCGATCACATACAGTCCTTTATGACAACTTTCCAGATTTTCATCAATATCTACTTCCATGTTGTAGAATTTAACCTCCACACCATACAGAAGTGTATCATCATTAGCTGTTCCCGGTGCAACTTTATCCAGCGCATAGATCATCTCAACAATACCATCCAGGATTCGTTTTGGAAGTACAAGACTTAAATCTCCCGGTGTTGCTGATAAAGTCGGTGTTACCAGTCCCTCTTCAATACGTTTCTCTGTACTTCTTCTTCCACGTACCAGATCACCAAAACGCTGTACGATAACCCCTCCGCCAAGCATATTGGAAAGTCTTGCGATACTTTCTCCATATCCGTTACTGTCTTTGAACGGCTCTGAGAAATGCTTTGCAACCAGAAGGGCAAAGTTTGTATTATCTGTCTTTTTCTCGTTTCCTTCATAGCTGTGTCCATTTACCGTGATGATTCCGTTAGTATTTTCATTTACAACAATTCCGTTTGGATTCATACAGAATGTACGTACATTATCTTCGAATTTTTCTGTTCGATATACGATTTTGCTTTCGTAAAGTTCATCTGTCAGATGTGAGAATATAACAGCCGGAAGCTCTACTCGAACACCGATATCTACACGGTTGGATTTTGTAGGGATTTCCAGATCCTTACATACCTTTTCCATCCATTTACTTCCGCTTCGTCCTACAGATACAATACATTTTTCACATTCATAACTGCCTTTTTCACATACAACTTTGTAGCCATTTTCAATCTTTTCAATTGTGTCTACCGGTGTATCAAAATAGAAATCCATATGGTCTTTCATCTGATTATACAGATTCTGAAGTACCACATAGTTGATATCTGTTCCAAGATGACGAACCGATGCATCCAGAAGATTTAACTTATTCTGCAGACAGAGTTTTTTGAATTTGGTTCCTGCCGTAGAATAGAGCTTTGTTCCTTCTCCACCGTTCTCCATGTTGATCTCATCCACATATTTCATCAGTTCTACTGCCTGTTTCTTTCCGATATACTCGAACAGAGTTCCACCGAAGTCATTCGTAATGTTGTATTTTCCATCCGAAAATGCTCCGGCTCCTCCAAATCCGCACATGATCGAGCAGCGCTTACAATTGATACAGCTCTTGATCTTATCTCCGTCAATTGGACATTTTCTCTTTTCAAGCGGATAGCCTTCTTCAAATACAGCAATCTTACATTCCGGTTTCTTTTTCATCAACTCATATGCCGCAAAGATTCCTCCGGGACCTGCTCCAATAATAATTACGTCATAATTCATACGTATCTTTCTCCTTTTATATATAAAAATATTATTTCGAAATTTTTTCTTGCGCTGATATTTTCTTAATTTATTTTTTGCGCAAATTGCCGGATATATTTTACGTTGTCGTCATGGATTCGTCAAGCATTTTTCGCAAGATCTTTCATCATTTCTTAACTATGTTTTTTAATCGAATTATGTAAACTTATCTAATCCCCTTTT
>PPYE01740023.1_pt1 | contig 32805 bp, 45 predicted proteins | sample 1559881 | NCBI WGS metagenome assembly PPYE01 (sample SAMN08240022, study PRJNA423297) | Human gut metagenome, whole genome shotgun sequencing project.
AGATTTAAAGTTATTTAGAAAACTAGGATATGGTTTTAAGGATGTATATCCTTATGATATGTTTCCATTTACGAGTCATGTGGAGACGGTAGTTTTGATGTCAAAGGTGAACCCTAATAAGTAAATAAAGTGTAGAAATCATAAGGCTTTCTCGTTGGCTATCGTTAAAAGGTATGAGATAAAGCAAGAATGCCTTATTCTTTGGCGTTTTTTTTACTAATTGGGAACATATCTATTCGATAGGGTTGACACTAGGGAATGGATAACTGAAATTTGAACCCTAGAGGGGTTCAAAATATCTTGTTGTCAATTCTGATTAAAGACTTCACAAAACGCTATATAAATGCTATACTTATGACTAGGTGAAAGGAGCATTTTTATGGTATGTAAAAATATATTAAAAGATGTAAGAAAGCGCTGCCTTTTAAGCCAGTCCGATTTTGCTGATGCAATTGGTGTCTCATTTTCAACGGTTAATAGGTGGGAAAATGGTCGAGCCATTCCAAACTATAAGACATTAAAAAGAATTAAAGACTATTGTGATCAGCACGATATAGATTTTGAATTGGACGAAATTTTGAAGGAGGATAAGTGATGAATGTTATTAGCCTGTTTAGCGGGTGTGGAGGATTAGATCTTGGATTTGAAAAAGCAGGTTTTAATATACCTGTTGCCAATGAATTTGATAAAACTATCTGGGATACCTTTGAAGCAAATCATCCTAAAACAAAATTAATAAAAGGCGATATTAGAAATATTAAGGAAAGCGATTTCCCTGATGAGGTTGATGGTATTATTGGCGGACCGCCTTGCCAATCATGGTCGGAAGCCGGGACTCTACGAGGGATTGAGGATGATAGAGGGAAGTTGTTCTTTGACTATATTCGTATTTTAAAAGACAAACAACCTAAATTCTTCTTGGCAGAGAATGTTAGTGGTATGCTTGCCAATAGACATTCGAAAGCGGTGCAGAATATTATTTCAATGTTTGAGGAATGTGGGTATGATGTCTCAATTACACTCGTGAATGCCAAAGACTATGGGGTCGCACAGGAAAGAAAAAGAGTATTCTATATTGGATTCAGAAAGGATCTTCATATTGATTTTAAATTTCCGGAAGGTTCAACAAAAGATGATGATAAGAAGATTACTCTAAGAGATATTATTTGGGATTTACAGGATACTGCAGTACCTGCTGGAGAAAAAAACCATAGCAATCCGGAAGCAATAAATAATAACGAGTATTTTACGGGAGCATATTCTACGATATTTATGAGCCGAAATCGAGTGAAATCTTGGGACGAACAGGGATATACAGTCCAAGCATCCGGTAGACAATGTCAACTTCACCCACAGGCACCTAAAATGGTAAAAGTGGGGAAGAATGATTGTAGGTTTGTCGAAGGAAAAGAGTCTTTATATAGACGAATGACAGTTAGAGAAGTAGCTAGAGTTCAAGGATTTCCAGATGATTTTAAATTCATTTATGATTCTGTAGATACAGGATATAAGATGATCGGAAATGCAGTTCCAGTTAATCTTGCTTACGAGATTGCAACGGCAATCAGAGAAACTTTAGAAAAATAAAAAATAGAGAGATGCATTGTATGTAATTATCAACCGCATCTCTCTATTTTATTTATTCATGAATTTTACTTGGGTCTTCTACATTTTCGTCATTTAAGTCATCAGTTGTTTTTACTCCGAGTATATCCATAGCAGCTTTTAAACGGGCATAGGCATAATCACCGCCTTGCTCAAGAGGAGTATCAAACTGAATTTTGTAATCAAGTTTCCCATTATTAGCATACCAGTCAACATATACAGCTAGAGGTCTGTTTCCATCATATTTTTGACGGAATGTTCTGTAGTTGAGAGCTTTACACGCAAAATAAACATCTGGATGTAAATCAACATAGTCCTCAATTGGAATAAGAGAATCGATAGCTTCTTGAGTGCTGTTAACAGGAGTGTTTTCAAAAAGAATATAATTTGCTACACCACTGAAAGGAATTTCTTCTCCGTTGACAGTAGCATCTCGCTTATCGCCTTTGAGATTAGTTCCTGCATAGACATCTATAATCTGATCATGTGATAGCTGCATATTTCCACTGAGCTGACCACTTTCAACATTTAATAACTCAAATTTCCAACCGAGTGTTATGGCACCTTTGTCTGTTCTACCGAGTTTTTCTTTGTAAATCAGCATACGAGATAAGAATTCATCTTGAAGAGCTGTGGTAGCGTTAGAAATAATGTTTTCCCAGTCTGCACCAAAGAGCTGCTCAGCACGTTCAGCAGTGGTCTTATTTTCAAGGAAATCGGCATTCTGCTTTTTGAATGAAATTTTGAATTCAGCAATATTGTGGTGGACATCCTCAGCCGCGATATAAATATCTGTTTTGGGTTCTCCTTTACCACAAGTCGGCTTGCCTGATTTTATGACAGTGTAGCCAGTCCTGTCATATGTAAAAGAAGCCCCAATGTTAAAAAGTGATAATATGTGGCGTTCTGCGTAGCCAAAAGTTTTTGCCATAATAGTTGTCTCCTTATCTTTTATAAAAGTTTTTGGTTTTGAATTAATCCTTCACTATTTCCATGATATCTTTGACATCACAATCTAACTCCTTACAGATTTTCAAAAGAATATCAGTGGTTATATTTTGCCCCTTCCCCAATTTGGCGATGGAGTTTGAACTGATACCACATTTTGTGCGGAGTTGTTCACGAGTCATATGTTTATCTAATAATAAATGCCATAACTTTTCATAGCTAAAGTGCATGTATGTCTCCTTTTCTAGTATTAATTCTCAGGGTTAAAAACATCGTTTAAAAAGCCGTATCTACCGGATTGTTTATTCATTGTAAATTCAGTAACACGAATGCCTTTTGAAGTATCAGTTTTTGGGATAAATGGAATCTTGTCTTTGTGCTCAATAATAATTACTTGCCGGTCTAATGCTTTTGAAATTAAGAGCTGCATAAATCCGTATGTGATTGAGTCTTCAGTTTCAATGTGTTCTGCCTCTGACAACTGTGAGAGGGCAGAATCCATTGCAAGGAATCCCGGAGCATAACCATCTTTTTTGTAGATGTAGTCGGTCATGGCATAGACTGTTAATGCGTTTAACACAGCACTGTATCCACCACCCATGCATGTAGGCTTGCTGTGCCCATCAATTTCGATATCAAAGGATTTCATGTTTAGTCTGGCAGAAGAAGCGCCACTAAAATTAGAACTTGTCAATGCTGATACGAGCTCTTTTTCAAAGCCATTTACCAGGTCATATTCATATGAAGTGAGAATATTATATTTAACTGTCTTTGGGTCTTCTTCTGTTTCTTTTTCAAACAGGTCAGCACTATATTGAACTTCTTCCTGATGTATCCGATTCAATTCATCTTGCCAACGAATAATTTGTAGATTTTTATCCAGCTCAGATTTGAAGGCAGATATTTTAGGCTGTAATTCATTCGTTATGTAGCTATCCAAAGCATTTTTTTCTTCCTCTAAGCTACTAATACGATTTTCTATTGACTTCTTTTTGTTTTCAGCACTTGATTGTGCGTTTGACAACTCTGATATGTGCTTTCCGAGCTTTGCTAATTCACTTGCCGCAGCAGTTACATAATCTTCATCCGGATCTGATTTTAATTCGGCATTGCAGAAAGGGCAGTGAGATGCAAGTCGATGTCCAGAAGATATAATCTGTCCGTCCACAATGAATCCAAGTCGTTTCACATCAGATTGATACTGCTTGCTTAAAGAATTGAAATTGTACAGAACAGTGTTACATTCGGAAAGCTTACTATTCTGTTGATATATCTCGAACATTAGCTTTTTGCTTTTTTGTGTTGCGTTGTTCAATTCCGTTTGAAGGGCTTGTATTTCTGAACTGATTTTATCAATCATCGTTTGTGCATCTGATATATCATGCTTGGAAAGAAGACTTTCCAATTCTTCTCTCCTCTGTGAAAGTTGATCCCTTTTATCGCGGATATACATAATAATGGCATTACGTTTGGCAACACTTATCGCAGGATCTTCCGGCTTTTGAAAATCGTTTGCATCTTTACCTGTAAGCAAATAAAGAAGGGCGGCAGCAGAAGAAGTGGAACCCATTGCATTTGGAGATAACAGTGCAGACGATTCTCTATCGATATCATTTTGTTTCATAAAAAATAAATGTAAGATAGAGCGCCAGGTTAAACTTTGTGTACTTCCTTTTTGAGAAGAAAGTATCTTATGTACATCATTAATTCCAATTAGTTTAAGAAATATGTCGTTAATATTTTTCTTTGCATTGCGATCAGAACTATAAGTACCGTTTTCAATATCTGGATTTTGGCTTATTACAGATACTTTTGTAGTACCAATCTCTCGTTTTAAGGATATTGAACCATTATCAGTTTTTATTTCTAGTGCAACATGAGTGTATCCATTACTGTTATCTACAATTTTAGAAGGTCTATTGACCTTTGGTGTGAACCCAAATACATAATCGATGCAGTCCATAATAAGGCTTTTTCCGGTATTAGATGGACCAATGATTAAGTTAAGCCCGTCTATAAACTCTATGATTGAATCTTGGTGACCGCCTCCGGAGACAGTCAGCTTTTTTATGGTAAATCTATTCATTGTATGCCTCCAAAGAATTTATTGTAGTTTTATATATCTGCTTCTGCATTGTAGAAGCATTAAGTGAAGGAAAGGTCGTGCTAACTTCTCTTACCGCAAGCCTATATTCATCTGAATATGTGTCTTTTAATTCATTAGCAATTTGAGTTCCCTCAGAACTTATAGAATATGAATATCCCTTTTTATTTGCAGTGAATGTAATAAATCCATTCAAAACAAGCTTTTTAAGTGATAAAGTCACAAGTTTTGATTTAGCAGAGAATTCACTGAATCGAAACAAACCATTACCATGCAAGTTTTCATCTAAGATCATAAAATCAGCTCCGTAGATAGCGATGAAATCTATGCATGCGATTTGCGACTCATCCAGTGACATATCTCTCAGTTCATCTAAAAGTAATAAAACTCTGAGTGAGGATTCAAATTCTGAGCCAAGTAATGTTGATTCTTTCATTTTTTCTTCACCCACTTAAGCTTGCCGTCATTTACAAGGTGATGACAAACCCCTTTCTTAATTTTTGCACTTATCCAGTATGGAGATTTACTTAATAAATAGTTTTCAAATGTTAACGCAGATGCTTGCTCCATTACGGTTAACATTTTTTCATAACCGTTAGGGTACACTTTTTTTGCGGTATCCTTTACCCCATCTAAAGTTTCTTCTTTAAGGACATCAAATTGATCCGAAAGATTATCGGCATCTAATTCCATAACACCACGTTCAACGGATACAGCTGCGTAATAATCAATTCGACGATCATCCAAATCTTCCTGGTATTCTGCATGGGTTTGCAATTCGGCATTCGTAAAGTCAGTGATACCTTCTGCGTCACCATAAGCATTTAGCAACTCATTAATATAGATTTGTTCATTTGATGTGGCAACAGATGGAACAGGAACTTTTGTAGGTCTAGGTAAATTGCTTATTTTGGCATTAATATCTTTTATTAGTTCAAGGCTTTCTTCAAATTGTGAAGGAGGTCTTTTTTGCTTTTTTGAATTACCACAAATAGAAAGAATTATTTTTGTAAGTAATTCTTCACATTCATTTTCTGGGTAATCACCAGGCATGCCATTTTCTTTGAGCCAATCACAGACTGAGTCGAAAGATTCTGATTCATCCATACGTTCCAAAATCCACTGAGAAAATTTGGTTGTATCCCTGTGGTCATAAAGATATTGTGCGTCTTTAGCCTGAATAGGACTTCCGTTTACATATCTGTATTGGGTATCGGGTTTTCTATGTAACAGAACACAGCTATCCATAGCAGAATCCTTTATATAGTTTCCTATTAACTCAACAAAATATGATGCTTCCTTTTTTCCAAATGAAATGAAAGGGGATAGCCCCTTGGCATATTCAGTGAATTCCAAATTCCGTTCTCCTTCCGTGTATATTTCCAAGCTTCCGAATGCTTCCGAGAGCATCCGCAGAATCCGAATTTCAGAGATGCCAATTTGTTATTATGTGCATGTAAGGAAGTTGGATATGAGATTTATCTCATTAAATACATCTTTACAAAAATTATATCAGATTTCTTGGCGTTTAACAAGATAATCTGTAGAAAAGAGGTGAGATTGATGGCAAAGAACTCGAAACAGACGAGTAGAAAAGTTGCTTCTACAGCAAGTAAGATTTTGAGAGATGGTCGCTATGGTTCAAAAGCAAAATCCGTTGCTGGCAGCGCATTGGCACAGACCAAACCTAAGAAATAGGCTGGCTAGGGGGCAGAGAATGATTTGAATAATCAGCCTGCCCCTCCCGAAAGGGAACAATAATTACTTCGTCAGAACTTTCGACAACGATTGACAAAAGAACAAATGTTCGATATAATAAACTATCGCTACATTAGGATTAGGTCACGGATAAAAGTGCAAAGGATAATAAAAAATATAATGGTCAGTTTGACTTTTCCCTTTGGCTGGCCTCTTACGGGAGGCGAAGAAAAATGCAGGAAGTGCATGTGGCTTGTCCATTTTGTAAAAATAAAAGGTTGTTTGATGCTAATCCAGAAACAACAATTGGAGTGATTAAAATAAAATGTCCGATTTGTAAATCTGTGATAGCGGTCAGCTTCCGAAATCAGAAAGTTCGTACTGAGCGAATCGCCACACAATGAAAATTGTAGTGAGCAAAGCCTGACGAAGTATAGGTGTTTAAGCACCTGTATTTTGTCAGGCTTTTTCTTTTGGAAAAAATCTAACCTTATATAAAGATATCTCTGACACTGAGATGAGACTGCAAAATATTTGAGGCTTCATCTGAGTGCCAGACACTCAAAACCTGTCTTGAGGTTCATCCCCTGATCAGGGATGCCCAGAGCCGAGAGACAGCAGCAAATTAAATAACAGTCAACCCACTGGGACGGTTGGCCATTTAAGAAGTGAGGATTCATTCTTATGGCCAATATATATGGGAAGTTCCGTGTGGATTCTCACTTCGATTTCAGATTGAAGGAGGATCTACAATGGAAAATCTACAGACAACAAGTGAAAAGCAGTATTACATACCTTTAGAGGTAAATGATGCATCAAAGGAGTTCTTTATCGCAAACGGTTATAACCTATCGACCGATGCAGTATGGACTAAGATTGGACACCGCACAGTCCGTGCCGTCATGATTCCGGCAACGAAGGAACAGTACCTTGAATACATGAGACCTTTGTGGCGCGAGGACAAGCAGGGACAGAGAGCAAGCAAACAGGAAGATGAAAGCAAGATGAAGCCGGTGTCACTGGATCAGCTTTATGAGAGTACGGAGTTTGAAATCTCCGATGGAGTCGATTTGGAAGCCAACCTTATAAAGCAGGAACTGATTTCAGAACTTCATGCAGCTCTTGATGAACTGGAGGAAATGGACCGTATCATTATGCAGATGTTTGGTGATGGTGCTACGGAACAGCAGATTGCGGATGTGGTTCATTTATCGCAGAAGGGTGTAAACAAGAGGAAAAAGAAAATCATTGTTCATTTGAGGACAAGACTTAAAGATTTCTAATAAGCAATATTTCGTCTGCTCATCGCGGTGATTTCTGTGGTGAGCAGATTTTTTCAAATATTTTTAGAAAAACGGTACTTAAACCAAAGACAGATGTCCTTTCACTGTCAGAGAGGCAAGAAAGCCACTCGGAAAGGACGGTGTCAAATATGACAATCAGATGCAGAACAGGCACTGCAAGATGCGATAGCAAACAGCTTGATACGGAGCTTATCGATACACTTATCGCAATAAGCGTGGTGTCAAAAAGACTGGCTGAGAAATTGAACACACTCAGCAAACAGAAAAAAGCCAGGGAAGGAGGAACTCCGAATGGGAAAAGTCAGCGAATTATCTCAACTTATCGAAGAACTGAAACATTGTGGTAACACCCTGATTGGTATTTCAGAGGAACTGAAGAATCTTTTTAACAATTCAGAAGATGTGCAGGAAAAAGAGACAAAACCTGCAGAAGAAGCACCGAAGAAAGAAAAAACACTTTCCTTGGAAGATGTGAGAGCAGTCATGGCGGATAGATCCCGCAAGGGATATACCGCTGAAGTCAAAGCACTTCTTACCAAGCGTGGTGTAAACAGACTGTCGGATGTAGATCCGAAAGAGTATGCTGCACTTCTTGCGGAAGCGGAGGTGATTGGAAATGCTGGATAAACATGCAGTTCTTTCTGCTTCTTCCAGTCACAGGTGGCTTGCCTGCCCGCCGTCAGCACTTATTTGTGCAAAGGAAAAGGATAAGCCAAGCGAGTTTGCCTTGCAGGGAACGGATGCCCATTCGCTTTGCGAATATAAGCTTAAAACAGCACTGGGGCAGCAGTCCAAAGACCCGACAGAAGATCTTGCCTTCTTTGATGAAGAGATGGCAGACTGCACTGATATGTATGCACAGTATGTGATGGAGCAGTTATCGGCAGCAAAAGAAAGATGCAGTGATCCAATCGTTCTTGTAGAACAGCACTTGGATTTTTCCAGGTGGGTGCCGGAGGGATTTGGTACCGGAGACTGTGTCATTGTAGCAGATGAAATGCTGACCGTAATTGATTTCAAATATGGAGTCGGCATTCTGGTAGAAGCAGAAAACAATCCGCAGATGATGTGCTATGCACTTGGGGCATTGTCTCTCTTCGATGGGATTTATGACATCAAGGAGATTACAATGACGATTTTTCAGCCAAGAAGAGAGCACATCAGTACCTTTACGATTTCTAAGGAAGCATTGCTTTCCTGGGCGGAAGAGACACTTGCACCGACAGCGGAACTTGCAGCAAAGGGAGAGGGCGAATTTAAAGCCGGAGACCACTGTCAGTTCTGCAAAGCGAAAGCAACCTGCAGAAAGAGAGCCGAATACAACCTGGAACTTGCACGTTATGATTTTGAGATGCCAGCAAGCCTTGAAGATGATGAAATAGAGGTCATTCTTGCAAAAGCAGACGAGCTAGTGTCCTGGGTAAACGATATCAAAGAATATGCTCTTCAGCAGGCAGTCAGCGGCAAGGAGTGGAAAGACTTGAAATTGGTCGAAGGCCGTTCCAACCGTAAGTATGTAAACGATAAAGCCGTAGCGGAAAAGATTGAGAATGCCGGATATGATCCGTATGAGAAAAAGGTTATCGGCATTACAGCTATGACAAAGATGCTAGGCAAAACCAAATTTGAGGAACTGCTCTCAGGGTTAATTGAAAAACCACAGGGCAAGCCAACCTTAGTACCAATGTCGGATAAGCGTCCGGCAATGAAAAATACAGCGATCAATGATTTTAAGGAGGACAACGAATATGTCAAATAATTATAAGAACCCAACAAAGGTAATCACAGGACCTAAGACAAGATGGAGTTATGCAAATGTATGGGATCCGAAGTCAATCAACGGTGGAACGCCAAAGTACAGCGTGAGCCTTATCATTCCGAAGTCTGATACTACAACCGTAAAGAAAATCGAAGCCGCTATTCAGGCTGCATATGAGGAAGGCGAATCCAAACTTAAAGGCAACGGAAAGAGCGTACCTTCTCTTAAGGTATTAAAAACTCCGCTTAGAGACGGCGATTTAGAAAGACCGGACGATGCAGCTTATGCAGACAGCTACTTTGTGAATGCAAATTCTGCAGCAGCACCCGGCATTGTGGATGCAGACCGTCAGCCGATTTTGGAACGCTCTGAAGTGTACAGCGGTGTTTATGGACGTGCCAGCATCAACTTCTATGCCTTCAATTCCAATGGCAATAAGGGGATTGCCTGCGGTCTTAACAACCTGCAGAAGATTGCCGATGGAGAACCTCTTGGCGGCAAGTCCAAAGCAGAGGATGATTTTGCAGATGACGATGATGATTTCTTATCTTAAGAAAGGGACAGGTGACAATGTATGGAAACAGCACAGGCAATTTTGATAATCGTATTACTCGCAGTATGGTCATGTATCAGCATTTCGTTTCTGATCACATCCATTCAGGGCTTGATTTATGACCGCAGGCATGAAAAGAGAGAACTTGAAAGGGAAAAACGAGACCTTGAATATCACAAGAAAAGAATGAACGATTATAAGTAAAACGATGGCGGGGCGGCAGGAGCAATCTTGCCGTCCTGCTTTTTAGGAGTGTGACGAAATGAAAAATATCAGTATCGATTTGGAAACATACAGTGATGTTGATCTTAAGAAGTGCGGCGTGTATAAGTATGTGCAGTCTCCGAATTTTGAAATCTTATTATTTGGATATTCCGTAGATGAAGGAGTAGTGCATGTAGTTGATCTGACGCAGGGAGAATCAATCCCGGATGAAATCATAGAAGCACTGACAGATGAAAAAGTAACGAAGTGGGCATTTAACAGCCAGTTTGAAAGAATCTGTCTGTCGGAGTATCTGAGAAGATTTTATTCTGCTAAATTTATCAGTTACAGCATAGAGGAAGATACCGTGGGAGATTATCTTTCTCCCGTTTCATGGAAATGTACTATGACCTGGGCTGCTTATATGGGACTTCCATTATCGCTTGAAGGTGCCGGCAAGGTTTTAGGTTTGCCGGAGCAAAAGCTGAAGGAAGGAAAAGAACTCATCCGATATTTCTGCGTTCCCTGTAAGCCGACTAAGGTAAATGGCGGCAGGACACGAAATCTTCCGGAGCACGATAAAGAAAAGTGGGATGCATTTGTAAAATATAACATCCGTGATGTTGAGGTGGAATTGGCCATACAAAACAGATTATCGAAGTTTCCTGTGCCGGATTTTGTATGGGAGGAGTTCTGGCTTGACCAGGAGATCAATGACCGAGGGATTGCCCTTGATATGGATGTTGCAGAAAATGCGATTATGTTCGACAAATATTCAAAGGAAAAGCTGACTGCTAAAATACAAAACTTGACAGACATCGACAATCCAAACAGTGTGATGCAGATGAAAGCGTGGTTGTCAGAGAATGGCATTGAAACAGAAAGCCTGGATAAAAAAGCGGTGAAAGAACTGATTACAAATACCCCACAGGGCATCCGAGAAATATTGGAAATCAGACAGCAGCTTGCCAAGTCCTCTGTGAAGAAATACCAGGCAATGGAGAATGCAGTCTGTGAGGATCACAGGGCAAGAGGGATGTTCCGTTTTTACGGGGCAAACCGCAGCGGCAGATGGGCAGGACGAATGATTCAGCTGCAAAACTTGCCGCAAAACCATCTGCTGGACTTAAGGGAAGCAAGGGAACTTGTAAGAACCGGAAACTATGAAGCAATGGAGTTTTTGTACGATGATATCCCGGATACTTTATCACAGCTTATTCGAACTGCTTTTGTGCCAAGAGATGGCATGAAGTTTATCGTAGCTGACTTTTCCGCTATTGAAGCAAGAGTGCTTTCTTATCTTGCGAAGGAAGAATGGCGAAGCGAAGTGTTCAAAAATAATGGGGACATTTATTGTGCATCGGCATCTGCCATGTTTGGGGTTCCGGTGGAAAAGCATGGTGTGAATGCAGAGTTAAGGCAAAAAGGCAAGATTGCAGAACTTGCCCTTGGATATGGCGGATCGGTTGGTGCTCTTACGGCTATGGGAGCAATCGAGATGGGACTTAAGGAAGAGGAACTGCAGCCGCTTGTGGATTCATGGCGAGCGGCAAATCCCAATATTGTTCAGTTCTGGTGGGCAGTCGACAGATGCGTAAAAAAGACTGTTAGGGAACGAATCGACACCGAGACGCACGGCATTCGTTTTTATTACAAAAGTGGGATGCTTTTTATAGAGCTTCCAAGCGGCAGAAGACTCTCCTATGTGAGGCCAAAGATGGGAGTGAATAAATTCGGAAGTGAGTCGGTAGTTTATGAGGGTGTTGGAGGAACGAAGAAGTGGGAGCAGATTGAAAGCTACGGCCCGAAATTTGTGGAGAACATTGTACAGGCAGTCAGCCGTGATATTCTTGCCTTTGCGATGAAAACATTATCTTACTGCTTTATCTGTGGTCATGTTCATGATGAACTGATCATTGAATGCAGCAAGGATGCATCGCTCTCTGCCATATGTAAGCAGATGGGAAGAACGCCTTCTTGGATTCCGGGTCTGCTTCTTCGTGCAGACGGATACGAATGTGATTTTTATAAAAAAGATTGATATAGAGGTACTTAAAACGAGGGTTCATGTCCTTTCACTGTTAGAGGGCATGAACCCTTAATTTTTTGAAATGGAGGCAACGCTATGTTTTATGTAAAAGAAACGATGGGAGATGCAATGGAGGTCACTATTGAAATCAATGATGAGAATGTATTCTGCAGATGCCCGCACTGTGGTTCTGAGGTACAGGTGGATTTGCAGGAAATCTTAAGTGATGGGGACAGTGACCTATTCGGAACGGCAGTGCTGTGTGAAAACTGCACGAGAAGGATGATGGGAGGAGAAACGGATGGCAATCAGTAAATACAACAGCGAAGGCTATCATGATTCAACCACTTATGAAGCCTTGAAAACAGTAGAAAAAGAAGAGCGAAAAACGGTCAGCTTGTATAAGCCGGATGAGTTCAGACCGCTTGTATATATCTGCAGTCCATATCGCGGAGATACTGCAAAGAATGTCGAAAAAGCAAGAAAGTATTCTCGTTTTGCGATTGAGAGTAAAGCAATCCCAATGACACCGCATCTTCTGTATCCACAGTTTATGGATGACAGCAATCCGGAAGAGAGATACCTGGCAACCCATACCATCAATTATGTATTGGTTGGAAAGTGCCAGGAAATGTGGGTATTTGGGGAAGATGTCACGGAAGGAATGGCTCGTGAGATAGCACTGGCAGAAAGACGCAGAATGAAAATCAGATATTTTACAGAGGATTTGGAGGAGGCTAAGAGATGAAGTTTACGATATATTCAGCTAATTGTGCAGGCAATGCTGCAAATACAATTTATCCAAATAAGGCAGAAATTACGAACAAAGAAGATATGCAGTCGGTGATTGCAAGGGATCATGTGTGCGGAGAGTTTAAGAAAGCACATCGAAGCATCGATGATTTTATCTCTTCTGATGTAGAGGTTATGGACTGTGATAATGACCACAGCGATAATCCAGAAGATTGGATGACTATAGAAAAATATGATGAACTCTTTCCGGACGTAGCCTATGCAATCGTTCCGAGCAAAAATGATGGCAAAGTAAAGAGGAATAAGTCAGCAAGACCAAGACATCATATTTATTTCCCACATGAGGAAGTGACCGATGCAGGAGAGATTGCAGGCATCAAAACAAGACTCCAGGAGTATGCTCCGTTTTTTGATGATAATGCATTGGATGCTGCAAGATTTATCTTTGGCTGCACACCGTCAGATATTGTTTGGCATGAGGGCAGTAAAACGATTACCGAGTTTTTGGATGAAATGGACTTTGCTGAATATGACCAAGCTTCACAGGGCATTGCCGAAGGTTCCAGAAACAGCACCATGAGTCATATTGCCGGAAAACTTATTAAACGATATGGCAATACAGAAAAGGCACATGATATTTATCTGGAAAAGGCACAGCTTTGCAGTCCGCCGCTTGAAGACAGCGAACTTGCTCTGATCTGGAGCAGTGCCGTTAAGTTTGGTAAGAAGGTACAGTCACAGGTTGGCTATATATCACCGGAAGTGTTTAATAAGGGATTTAGTCTGAAGCCGGATGATTATTCGGATATCGGGCAGGCAAAGGTACTGTCTCGTGAATATGCGGGCGAACTTGCCTTTACGGACTCCACAGATTATATGCGTTATGATGGTACGCATTGGGCGGAGTCAAAGCAGATGGCTGTGGGTGCCTGTGAGGAGTTCCTAGATGAACAGCTGAAAGAAGCAACAGCAGCTGTAGAGAAAGCAAGGAAAATGCTTCTTGATTCGGGAGTTGATAAAGAGAGTGTTATGGCAGGCGGCAAGGCACTGGAAAAAGCCATTGATGAAGGAAGTGAAAAAGCGTTCAAGGAATTTTTGATGGCATCAAAATATTATGCCTTCGTCATGAAACGCAGGGATATGAAGTTCGTAACCTCTGCACTTCAAGCAGCAAAGCCAATGCTCCTTAAGAAAATCTCAGACTTTGACAGTCAGGAGTTCCTCTTAAATGCTCCCAATGCTACTTACGATTTGCAGGACGGAAGCAGTAAGGAACATGCAGCAGAAGATCTGATTACAAAAATGACTGCAGTTTCGCCGAGCGAGGAGGGCATGGATTTATGGAAGGATGCCTTGGACAGCTTTTTCTGCAGTGATAATGAACTGATTGATTATGTGCAGCAGATTGTAGGTTTGTCTGCGATTGGAAAGGTGTATGTTGAGGCACTGGTTATCGCCTATGGAGAAGGAAGTAACGGAAAGAGTACTTTCTGGAATACCATTGCCAAGGTGCTAGGAACGTACAGCGGAACAATTTCCGCAGATGCTCTGACTGTAGGATGCAAGCGTAATGTTAAGCCGGAGATGGCAGAACTGAAAGGTAAGAGATTAGTCATTGCTGCTGAACTGGAAGAAGGAATGAGACTGAATACTTCCATCGTAAAACAGCTTTGTTCCACAGATGAAGTGACAGCTGAAAAGAAATATAAGGATCCGTTCAAATATGTGCCGACACACACACTCGTTCTATATACGAATCACCTTCCAAGGGTAGGAGCCAATGATGATGGTATCTGGAGAAGGCTTATTGTGATACCGTTTAATGCCAAAATTACTGGCAGCAGTGATAGGAAAAATTATGCTGATTACCTTTATGAAAATGCAGGCGGAGCTGTGCTCACATGGATTCTTGATGGTGCTGCGAAAGCCATCAAAAATGAGTACAAGCTGAAGACTCCAAAGGTGGTGGAAGATGCCATCAATAAATATCGTGAGAATAATGACTGGTTCTCTGCGTTCGTTGAGGAATGTTGTGAGGTAGATTCCACTTATACACAGAAGTCGGGCGAGTTCTACCAGGAGTATCGCTCTTACTGTGCAAGGACGGGTGAATATACGAGAAGTACCACTGATTTTTATACGGCACTTGAAAATGCGGGCTTTGAAAGAAAGAGATTCAAGGATGGAGTTAAAGTCCGTGGAATTCGCTTAAAATCAGACTTTCTTGACAATTAATTGCAGATAGGGTGATGGTCGTTGTTAGTCAATATATAAAACCCCTTTAGGGCAGAATTTTTGGTAAAAAATAACTCTATATAAAGTTTATGAAATGACTGCCATAGACCATCACCATTAAGGAATTGGAGGCACTTATGCGAGAAAAAGAAATTGAAAGAAGACTTGTGGCAGAGGTCAAAAAGAATGGCGGTATTTGTCCGAAGTTTGTATCTCCTGGATATTCAGGTATGCCGGACAGAATCATTCTTCTTCCGAAAGGCAAGATTGCTTTTGCAGAACTTAAGGCACCGGGGCAGAAACCGAGACCTTTGCAGGTCGCAAGGCATAAAATTTTGATGGGACTTGGGTTCCGAGTATATGTCATTGATGGAACGGAGCAGATTGGAGGTGTGATTCATGAAATACAATCCACATGATTATCAAAGGTATGCAACGGAATATATTGAATCACATCCGGCAGCTGCAGTCTTTCTTGATATGGGTTTAGGAAAAACAAGCATCACGCTGACTGCACTTAACAATCTGCTGTTTGATTATTTCGATGTCCATCGCATCCTGGTAGTAGCACCGCTTCGGGTTGCAAGAAATACATGGTCGGATGAAATTGAAAAATGGGATCATCTTCATAATCTTACCTTTGCCATAGCAGTTGGAACAGAAAAAGAAAGAATTGCAGCACTAAAGCAAAAAGCAGATATCACAATGATCAACCGTGAAAATCTGCAGTGGCTGATAGAAAAGAGTGGACAACCCTTTGAGTATGATATGGTGGTGATCGATGAACTGAGTTCCTTTAAGAATCATCAAGCTAAGAGATTTAAGGCACTGATGAAAGTAAGACCTAAGGTCAAAAGAATCGTGGGACTTACAGGAACACCATCCAGTAATGGTCTTATGGATCTGTTTGCAGAATTTAAGGTTCTGGATATGGGTGCAAGGCTTGGAAGATTCATCGGTCAGTACCGAAATACTTATTTCAAACCGGATAAGGTGAACGGTCCTATTGTTTATAGTTATAAGCCACTTCCCGGAGCAGAAGATGCCATCTATGAAAAAATATCTGACATTACAATTTCCATGAAAGCAGCAGATCACTTGAAAATGCCGGAACTGGTTAACACAAAGTATATGGTATATCTGTCTGAAAAGGAAAAGAAGAAATATGAGGATATGAAGAAAGAGTTGGTACTTGCGTTGCCGGAAGGTGAAATTACAGCAGCAAATGCAGCGTCCCTTTCCGGGAAACTGTCACAAATGGCAAACGGTGCTGTGTATTCAGATGATGAGAGCATACTTTCCATTCATGACAGAAAGCTGGATGCTTTGGAGGATATTATCGAATCTGCCAATGGAAAGCCGCTGCTGATTGCATATTGGTTCAAGCATGACCTTATGAGAATCGAGCAGCATTTGACAGAAAAGAAGATTCCGTTTCAAAAGCTTGATACAGATGCCAGCATGAAAAAATGGAACAAGGGAGAACTTCCCGTGGCACTGATTCATCCGGCATCAGCAGGACATGGCCTCAATCTTCAAAACGGTGGTTCCACACTTGTGTGGTTTGGAATCACCTGGAGTCTGGAACTTTATCAGCAGACAGTAGCGAGACTTTACAGACAGGGACAGAGCAGTGGAATAGTAACTGTGATTCATATTCTGACCAAAGATACAGTCGATGAGAAAATCATGAAAGCACTGGCTGATAAAGACAGCACACAATCGGCACTGATCGATGCGGTAAAAGCAGAATTGTAAATCAAAGACAATCAGAGTCAATCCGAGGGAAATTTATACTTTCGGAGGTTAGGCTTATGACAGCAAGAGAATTTTTAAACCAGCCGTTTGAATTGCAAAGGGTAATTAGAATAAAAGAAAAAAGGATACAGTGCTATCGAGAACTGGCAAGCAGTCCGTCATCTCCAAGTCTGGAACCACATTATTCAGCTACTAAAAATACAAAGGCACCATTTGTGAGATATCTTGAAAAGATTAATGTTTTAGAAGAAGAACTGATAAAAGATTATTTAAAGTTAGAAGATTTAAAGCATATGGTAGATGTAGCAATTGATGGCATGGAAGATCCGATGGAAGAACTCGTACTTCGATATAGGTATTCCAAACTTATGAAGATTGATGATATTGCAAGGGAAATGCAGTATTCGGTCAGATGGATTAAACGTGTGCATGCCAGAGCATTGGAGCATTTTGAAAGAAGCCACCCTAGTTCACCCTCAGGCCACTGTTAGTTCCAGTGAAAATGCAGTAAAATGGTATTGTAGAAAATTATATAAAAACGACTAAGCCTTTGTAGGAGAAATCCCGCAGAGGCTTTTGTTATGTCTGGAAGGAGGTGCAGGTGTGCCAAGAAGACCAAAGAGTCCCTGCAGTTACCCCGGCTGTCCAAACTTAACGGACGGCAGGTACTGTAAGGAGCATGAGAAACAAGCGAACCAATCCTACGAGAAGTATGGCAGGGACAAAGCTGTACGCCGCAGGTACGGACGAGCATGGAAACGAATCCGTGACAGTTATGTTAAGACGCATCCGTTTTGTGAGATTTGTTTTGAAAAAGGAATCATTGTTCCCGTGGATGAAGTTCATCACAAGAAACCTTTGTCAGAAGGTGGGACACATGACAGAAACAATCTGATTTCTCTTTGCAAATCATGTCATGCAAAGATTCATGCCGAACGTGGTGATTATCAAGGAAGCAAAAAACATCGTGTATATGGATATGATGACTAACCCCAGGGGCGGTCAAAATCTCTGACACCGGGACCACCGGGGAACGGCGTGGGGTCTTGCGTGTAAAAAAGGCGAAATCAAAAGGGTAATAAAGGAGGGACATGAGACGTGCCTACGAAATCAAATAACATAGGCGGCCGTGGCGGTGCCAGACCTGGTGCCGGACGTAAGAAATCGGCTGTCAAAGAAAAAGCAAATAACGGAAATCCAGGTGGGAGAAAATTAGAAGTCTTGGATATCCCAGAAGTTGAAGGAGTGGATATGCCAAAGCCACATGATTTCTTATCTGCTGAACAGCGTGATGGTTCACAGCTGCAAGCATCAGAGATTTATGAAGAAACATGGAAGTGGCTGAAGAAGATAGGATGTGCAAGCAAAGTATCGACACAATTAATTGAGCGATATGCGATGTGTTCTGCCCGTTGGATTCAGTGCGAGGAGATGACCAATAAACTCGGTTTCCTTTCTAAACATCCTACAACGCAGAAACCTATCCCGTCTCCATTTATTAATATTGGCATCAACTATATGAACCAAGCTGTAAGGCTGTGGAATGAAATATTTCAGATTGTCAAAGAAAACTGCAGTACCGATTATGATGATGCTGCTCCACAAGACGATTTGATGGAACGCTTGCTTAGAGCAAGGGAAGGAAGGTAAAGATGATAGAAAAAGTAAATCCAATGCACCCAGATAAAATTTGTGACAGAGTAGCCGGTGCGATTGTTGATATGGCATATAAATTACAAGAAAATCCAAAGATTGCTGTGGAAGTGCTCATCGGACATGAGTACGGACACATCATTATTGAAACAAATGTAGATTTTGTTAAAGAAGATATTGCAATGATTTTTGAGCGTATTGCAGGCGGTAAGAATGAGATTCGCTGCGATATACGAATCTATCCGCAGGATGTACATCTTTCAAAAAATCAAGAGGACAAGATCCGCTGTGGGGATAATGGTATCTTTAAGGGAATGCCGCTGACAAGTGAACAAAAAGCGTTGTCTAAAATTGCAAGAGAAATCTACACTTCTTATCCTTTTGATGGAAAGTGCATTCTTGACGGTGACCGTCTTATCATCTGCCAAAGCAATGCTAAAACTACAGATTTGAAAAGCACATATCCAAAGGCTGAAGTAAATCCACTTGGTGATTGGACAGGCGGAACAAATGTAGATACCGGAGCAACCAATAGAAAACTTGGCTCTGATATGGCTGATTCAGTCACAGGCGGTGGTCTTCATGGGAAGGACTTATCCAAAGCAGATGTATCCGTCAATATTTACGCTTTCTTAAAAGCACAGATTATGGGTAAGCCTGTGCAGCTTGCCTGTGCGATTGGTGATGAGTTTGTTGATGACAGACCATATTCTGAAATCGTGGAAATCGCAAGAAATTACATTCATTCCATCGGTGGCTTTGAAAAGTTCGCTGAGTGGGGATTGTTTTAGGAGGCAGCTATGAGCAAGACAACAACAGAAATGCAGCTTGTAGCTGTATCAAAGCTTATCCCTTATGTAAATAATGCAAGAACACACTCGGCAGAGCAGATTATGAAACTTCGCTCCTCTCTACGTGAGTTCGGTTTTATTAATCCGGTCATTATTGACAGAGAATATAACGTGATTGCCGGACACGGCAGAATCATGGCGGCAAAGGAAGAAGGTATCAAAGAAGTACCTTGTGTATTTGTAGATTACCTTACCGAGGCACAGAAGAAAGCATATATCCTAGCAGACAACCGAATGGCAATGGATGCTGGATGGGATGAAGAACTATTAAGAGTTGAAATTGAGGCTTTGCAGGGTGCTGATTTTGATATTGGACTTACAGGCTTTGACGAGAATGACCTTGCTGATTTATTCGGTAATGATGATACATCTGATGTAAAAGATGATGATTATGATTTATCTGCTGCACTTGAAAAAGCTGCTTTTGTAGAAAAGGGAGATATCTGGACAGTAGGCAGACACAGGCTTATGTGCGGAGATGCTACATCAAGTGAAGATGTAGATGCGCTTATGAACGGTAAGAAAGCCAATCTTGTGATTACTGATCCTCCGTATAATGTTGCCTTTGAAAGTTCCGATGGTCTTTCCATTAAGAACGATAAAATGGCAAATGATAAGTTCTACGAATTTCTTCTATCTGCATTTAAGAATATGGCAAGTCATCTTGAAAGTGGTGGTTCCGCTTATGTATTTCATGCTGATACAGAGGGTTTGAATTTCAGAAGAGCCTTTATTGATGCAGGGTTTCATTTATCCGGCTGCTGTATTTGGGTAAAGAACTCGCTTGTTCTTGGAAGAAGTGATTATCAGTGGCAGCATGAACCGGTGTTATATGGATTCTTACCCGGCAAACATTACTGGAGCAAGGCGGCAGGCAGAAGTCAGACTACGATTTGGAACTTTGATAAACCAAAGAAGAATAAGAATCATCCAACATCTAAGCCATTAGATTTACTTGCCTATCCTATGGGCAATTCAAGTCGTGAAAATGCTATTATCATTGATACATTTGGCGGCAGTGGTTCCACACTTATGACCTGTGAGAAAACCAATCGTATCTGCTATACGATGGAACTTGATGAAAAGTACGCATCTGTTATCTTACGGAGATATGTGGAAGATACAGATGATGCTGAGAATGTATTCGTTATAAGAAACGGAGAGAAATTTGCTTACTCCGACCTTGTAAAAGAGGTGGAGGGGGCAGATGGAGAATAATAATTTAACACTTGGGAGTTTATTCGATGGTTCGGGTGGATTTCCTTTAGGAGGCTTGATTTCCGGCATTACCCCTGTGTGGGCATCGGAGATTGAGCCTTTTCCTATTCGTGTAACAACGAAAAGAATGCCGGCGGTAAAACATTACGGAGATATCTCCAGGATGAATGGTGCGGAACTGGAATCTGTCGATATCATTACTTTCGGCAGTCCATGTCAGGATATGAGCATTGCGGGCAAGCGTGATGGACTTTCCGGTACTCGTTCTTCTTTGTTTTATGAGGCAGTCAGAATCATAAGAGAAATGAGGTGTAAGACAGATGGCAAGTATCCAAGATTTATCGTCTGGGAGAATGTCCCCGGAGCATTCAGTTCCAACAAGGGAGAAGACTTCCGTGCGGTGCTCGAAAAGGTCTGCAAAATCAAAGACGAATCAGTGTCAGTGCCTAAACCTAACAAATGGAACAGTGCGGGGAAAATCATGGGAGATGATTACTCCGTTGCCTGGAGACAGTTTGATGCTCAATTTTGGGGAGTACCCCAGAGAAGAAAACGTATCTACCTTGTCGCAGATTTTGCAGGTTGGTGTGCCGGAAAAATATTATTTGAGTCAGAAGGCTTGTCTGGGTATTCTCCGAAGAGCATCCGTTCGTGGCAAAGTTCTGCCGCCACTTCTTCAGAAAGCACTGGAGATGCAGGCATCGGCTTAATGTTTGAAAACCACGGACAAGACAGCAGATACACAGGACCTCTTGAAGTATCGCAGACGGTACTTTCCACCTATGGAACAGGCGGAAACAATCAGCCGTTTGTAGTGGAAACACCAAAGACACTAAAAATCCGAAGCGGATGCGAAGGTGGAGGGAAAGGTGCTTTAATCCAAGAAAATAAGTCAGCGACTCTTGGAACAAACAATGATCAGACATTATTTCAGCCAGTCGCTTATGGCATCTGTTCCAAAGACAGCAACTCTATGAAATCAGATAATCCAAGCAGTGGATTTTATGAGGCGGATACAAGCAGAACTCTTGACGGAAATGGCGGGAATCCAAGCTGTAATCAAGGCGGCATTGCTGTGATTGAAGGCAATGGTACCCGTCCTTCTCATAAGGGTGACGGATACAAGGAATCAGATATCATGTATACACTGAATGCGACAGAACAGCATGCAGTTGCATTCGCTGATATTCATGCAACTTTATCTGCAAATGATGGACCTAAAGGACCATCTTCTCAGATGATGAAAACACCGGAAGAAAACTTTGTCGGAGAACCTGCGTATGGTATTGGCAGACCTGCAATGAATCAAGGTTATAATGCAAAGTTCAGTTTTCAGATTGAAGAGGAAGTTGAACCAACTATTGTTGCTGCAGGAGCAAGCGGTGTGGCACATCCAGTGTACTGCACAAGTAAAGCATCTTTCCATACGATTGCAGAGGAGAACCTGGCTGGAACACTGGTGGCATCCGATTATAAAGATCCTCCGACTGTTACAGCAGAATCCAAATATATCGTAAGAAGACTCACTCCTACGGAATGTGCAAGACTGCAGGGATTTCCGGATTGGTGGTGCGATGACCTTGCCACATTCGAGCCAACGGATGAGGATATTTCTATGTGGAGAGAAATCTTTCAGACGCATGCAGACGCCATCGGAAAGAACACAAAGCCGAAGTCTGATAATCAGATCCGAAAATGGCTGCAGAATCCTCATTCTGATTCAGCAGAATATAAAATGTGGGGCAATGGAGTGGCACTTCCAAATGTGGTATTTGTGCTTTCCGGCATAGCGTATTATGCACAAAATTCACTGGAATAAATCGGCTCATATTCTATTCAGATATTTACAGATATAACTTGCTATATCCGTGGATTAGAGTGATTAATACAGTACCGAAAATAAAGGAGGTACTCATGATGAGAGTAGAATTTAACAGAACCGGAGCAGAAAGAAAAGCACTGGTTACAGCAATTGGAGAAATCCTTGGAACAAAGCCGAAGTACATGGGAATGCCAACAGCTGCTTATGATTTTGGTGGACTGATCATCGACAAGAATGGTGGTGCAGAGTTTGACGAGAACATTTTTTCAAAGGATATCAAAGATCTTTTGCAGAAACTTGCCGACAGAGGCTTTGCCGTGGAGGATAATGAAGTATCCGAAGAGCCGAGAGAAATGCCGCAAGGCGAAAACGTAGGGCTTACGATTGCCATTCCGCTTGAGAACGTTTTGGTAGGCAACCTTACGAAGCTTCTCGAATCAAAAGGAACAATTATAAAGAAAGCTTTGGGAGTCACAGACATCCGAATTGAGGTCGATCCAGAGAAAGTATCATTCCCTTGGTTTTCAGAACTTCCGGATGCAGAAAGCTGCAGAGCCTATCAGAAATTCATCGAAGCACTTTGCAGGATGAGTAAAGAGCAGAAGAGAATCAATTCCTCAGAAAAGGAAGTGACCAACGAAAAATACACATTCCGATGCTTCCTTTTAAGACTTGGATTTATCGGTGAGGAGTACAAAGCCGACAGAAAAATCCTTCTGAAGAATCTGACAGGATCATCCGCATTTAAGAATGGAGCAAAGAAGAAGGCTGAGCATGATGAGATTTCCGAGTAAAGAGATTGTGGCAAGGGTACGCAGGCAGTACCCTGCTGGATGCAGAGTAGAACTTACCCGCATGGAGGATGTGCAGGCGCCGCCTATTGGAACGAAGGGGACAGTACTTGGTGTAGACGATACGGCAAGCATTATGGTGGCTTGGGATAATGGTTCCGGCTTGAATGTGGTCTACGGAGAAGACAGCTGCAGAAAGCTTGACAGCGTGAAGGTGACTTGCTATGACAGCACTGAAACTTGGGACAGCCGAAAAGATGCGATGGATTTTTACCTTCGGGCAATGGCTGCTTCTGAAGGAAGTGAGCAGAGCAGATACACCAAGATTTACACAGAACTTACGATGGGCATGACGGAATGCTCGGATGAGGAGTAAGTCTATGGATGAAAGAATAAAAGAACAGATTTTATACATCAGATCCACCGGACTTACCAATATGTTTGATGTGCCGATGGTGCAGAGGCTTGCAAATGAGTATGGTTTCTATGAATTGGTGGTTTTCTTAGAAGAAAATCGTGCTGACTATATTCATTTTATCCTTTACGGAGATGACTAAAATACACAGATTTCTTCTGAAATAATTGTTACATATATGCCAGTAATTAACTTGCTATTATGTGCTTTTAGAGTGATATATAGTACTACCGAAAGGGAAAACAACACACTTAGGAGGAAAACACAATGAAGGAAATCAGAAGATTTGAAGAACTTATGAATGCAAAGGAAAACATCAGCTTAAAGGATGCGGAAGTTAACAGCACACTCTACTGGGCATACAGAACTTCCAAAGAAGAATCCGGCAATGACCTAATCGATTTTAACGAGGTCATTTGGAATTACGACATCAAAGAGATTGCAGACACCCTAAGAGCAGAAGGAATCACGGAGTTCACAATCAGCTCCACCTTTTCAAGCCTTATCGAAACCCTCGCAGCATTTGAAAAGCACGGCATTTACATGAACGGACTTACAACGGTAAACGCAAGACACACCGATTGGAAGACCGGAGAGCATGCAATAATCCCGGCGATCAAGATGGAGGTGAGATAAGCATGCGGAAAGAAGGAGTCATCGGAATCCCAAGTAAGAACAGCGGATACAGAAGCGTAAAATACTGGGTGAAACAATTTGATGAGCCAAGCGAAGAATACGGCATCAACGGAGGAAAAATTAGCAAGCTTTCCTTGAAGATGGATGGCGAGTGGATTGCCAACTATGATAGAGGATGGGATATTAAGCCGATCTGCGAAGAAGCAGAACTTGCCCTTTGCATTCTCTTGAATGATTACAACTAAACTGAATAACGAAATGTTATCGGGAACGGAAGCTGAAAGGCTTCTGTATCTCGTATAGGAATATTTATTGTTGTCACCAATGATGGTGGCTATTTTTATTTACGGAGGTGTTGCAATTTGAGAAAACTGGAAAATTATGAGCCGACCAAGTTTATGGCAGATACCTCTCATTACAACAAGGATATGGCTGATTATGCAGTCAGCTTTATTGAGGAGCTTTGCCATACCAAAGGAACCTGGGCGGGAAAGAAGTTTGAACTGATTGATTGGCAGGAGCAGATCATACGCGATTTGTTTGGAGTCCTAAAGCCAAATGGGTATCGGCAGTTCAATACAGCATATATCGAGATTCCTAAGAAACAAGGTAAGAGTGAGCTTGCAGCTGCCGTGGCACTGCTTCTTCTCTGCGGAGACGGGGAAGAAAGAGCAGAAGTTTACGGATGTGCAGCAGACAGAAACCAGGCAAAGATTGTATTTGATGTGGCTGTTGATATGGTGAAATTCTCCCCTGCATTGATGAAGAGGGTAAAAATACTTGAATCGCAGAAGAAGATTATTTTTAAACCTACAAATAGTTCTTATCAGGTGCTTTCTGCTGATGTAGCCAATAAGCATGGCTTTAATACGCATGGGGTTATCTTTGATGAACTTCATACGCAGCCAAACAGAAAACTCTATGATGTTATGACGCAAGGCTCCGGTGATGCCAGAATGCAGCCACTTTATTTCCTGATTACAACAGCAGGGAATGATACAAATTCCATCTGTTATGAAATTCATCAAAAGGCACTGGATATACAGGCAGGGCGAAAGATAGACCCTACCTTTTATTCTGTGATTTATGGAGCAGATGAATCGGAAGATTGGACTGATCCAAAGGTGTGGGAAAAAGCTAATCCATCGCTTGGAATTACAGTAGGCATCGATAAGGTTCAAGCGGCATGTGATTCAGCAAAGCAGAATCCTGGAGAGGAGAACTCTTTCAGACAGCTAAGACTCAATCAGTGGGTAAAACAGTCAGTACGATGGATGCCTATGGAAAAGTGGGATGCCTGTGATTTTACCGTCAATGAAGATGACCTTGAAGGTAGAGTCTGTTATGGAGGTCTTGACTTATCGAGTACAACAGATATTACAGCGTTTGTGCTTGTGTTTCCACCTATAGATGAAGAAGATAAATATATCATCTTGCCTTACTTCTGGGTGCCGGAAGATACGCTTGAACTGCGAGTCAGGCGTGATCATGTGCCATATGATTTGTGGGAGAGAAAAGGCTATCTGCAAACCACAGAGGGCAATGTAGTCCATTATGGCTATATCGAGCAGTTTATAGAATCTTTAGGTGAACGATTCAATATCAGAGAAATCGCCTTTGACCGCTGGGGTGCTGTGCAGATGGTACAGAACCTTGAGGGCATGGGATTTACAGTAGTTCCGTTCGGACAGGGATTTAAAGATATGAGTCCGCCAACAAAGGAACTTATGAAACTGACTTTAGAGCAGAAAATCGCACATGGCGGTCATCCGGTTCTTAGGTGGAACATGGATAATATTTTCATACGAACAGACCCTGCCGGAAATATCAAGGCAGATAAGGAAAAATCAACAGAAAAGATAGATGGTGCTATTGCAACGATTATGGCACTGGACAGAGCAATCAGAAATGGGAATGTCAACACGGAATCTGTATATGATAGCCGTGGCATTCTTTTTATATAGAAGGAGCGTGAGCAGATATGGGAATTTTAAGCGGATTATTTCATTCAAGGGATAAGCCCAAGGATAGTACAAACGGCAGCAGTTACCGATTCTTATTTGGTGGAACGACATCCGGCAATCGAGTAACCGAACAATCAGCCATGCAGATGACTGCAGTATATGCCTGCGTGAGGATATTGTCGGAGGCAATTGCAGGACTTCCGTTACACCTTTATCACTACACGGAAACAGGCAGTAAGGAAAAGGCGATAAAGCATCCGTTGTATTTTTTACTTCATGATGAGCCAAATCCGGAGATGACATCATTTGTATTTAGAGAAACGATGATGACACATCTTCTTCTTTACGGAAATGCATACTCGCAAATTATCCGAAATGGCAAAGGTGAAGTTATCGGTTTATATCCGCTGATGCCTAATCGAATGACAGTGGATAGAGATGATAAAGGACAGATTTATTATCAGTACCAAGTATCTGATTCAGATGCACCGACTATGAAAGAAGGAACGGTTAATCTAAAAAAGGAAGATGTACTCCACATTCCCGGTCTTGGATTTGATGGCCTTGTTGGATATTCTCCGATTGCGATGGCAAAGAATGCAATTGGACTATCGATTGCCACAGAAGAATACGGTGCTAAGTTCTTTGCAAATGGTGCAACTCCCGGTGGAATCTTAGAGTATCCGGGAACAGTAAAAGACCCGGACAGAGTGAGGGATAGTTGGAATAAGGGGTTCAGTGGAAGAAATTCTCATAAGGTTGCCATCTTGGAAGAAGGCATGAAATATACTCCGATTTCCATTTCTCCAAATGAAGCACAGTTTTTAGAAACAAGAAAATTTCAGATTGATGAGATTGCTCGAATTTTCAGAGTCCCTCCACACATGGTAGGTGATCTTGAGAAGTCGAGCTTTTCTAATATTGAGCAGCAGTCACTGGAGTTTGTGAAATACACACTGGAGCCGTGGCTGATGAGATGGGAGCAGAGTATCAACCGAGCACTTCTCTCACCAAATGAAAAATCCACATACTTTGTCAAGTTCAATGTGGACGGACTTCTTCGTGGTGATTATCAAAGCCGTATGAGCGGATATGCCACTGCAAGACAGAATGGCTGGATGTCAGCAAATGATATCCGTGAACTTGAAAACCTCGACCTGATTCCGGCCGAGGAAGGTGGGGATTTATACCTCATTAATGGAAATATGACAAAACTAGCCGATGCGGGAATCTTTGCAAAAGGCAGAAAGGAGCAGTCAGATGAAGAAGTTCTGGAAGTGGAAGAATCAGACAAATCAGAAGGAACAGACACCGGAGAGGACACTGTTCCTAAACGGGACAATCGCAGAGGAAAGCTGGTTTGATGATGATGTGACACCACAGCTTTTCAGAGATGAATTGAATGCAGGAAGTGGTGACATCACAGTATGGATCAATTCTCCCGGCGGTGACTGTATTGCAGCAGCACAGATTTACAACATGCTGATGGAATACAAGGGAAATGTCACAGTCAAGATTGATGGCATTGCAGCAAGTGCTGCCTCTGTCATTGCAATGGCAGGCACTAAGGTCTGTGTATCCCCTGTTTCAATGCTGATGATACACAATCCATCAGCGGGAATTTATGGAAATACAGCAGAAATGCAAAAAGCAATTGAGATGCTTGATGAAGTGAAAGAGTCAATCATCAATGCCTATGAAATCAAGACTGGCATGAACAGAACCAAGATTTCTCATCTTATGGATGCAGAGACATGGATGGATGCAAACAGTGCCGTGGAGATGGGATTTGCAGATGAAATCTTACAGAGAAGTGTGACAGATGAAATCGAAATCCCACAGGTCAGCATGGTGTATTCACAGGCAGCAGTTACCAACTCGCTCAAGGATAAGATTGCTGCCAAATGCAAAATCAAACCAAAAACTGAAGAATCAAAAACGAAAGCCGAGTCCCTCATGGATCGGCTTAATTTATTGAAAAATTGGAGGTAATAGAACATGACTATTCAGGAATTAAGAGAAGCAAGAAACAAGGCATGGGAAGGTGCCAAAGCATTTGTGGAAAGCAAGCGTGATAAAGACGGTTTGCTTTCAGAAGAAGATGCTAAGACCTATGCCGAAATGGAAAAGAAGGTCAAGGATTACAGCCTTGAAATTGAAAGAATGGAGCAGATGGATGCACTTGAAAACGAGATGCGTAAGCCTGTCAATACTCCAATCGTTACAAAGCCTGTTGCTGACAAGCCAAAAGACGGAAAGACTGGTCGTGCATCTGATGAGTATAAAGAAGGAATGCTTAAAGCACTTCGTTCCAATTTTAGACAGGTATCGAATGTCTTGCAGGAAGGCATTGATTCAGATGGCGGTTACCTTGTGCCGGAAGAATATGACAAGAGACTGATCGATGTTCTTAAGGAAGAAAATATTATGCGTGGCCTTGCCACAAAGATTATAACTGCGGGTCAGCATAAGATTAATATCGCGGCAACAAAGCCAGCGGCTGCATGGATTGAGGAAGGCGGGGCGCTTACTTTCGGTGATGCAACATTTGATCAGATTTATCTTGATGCATATAAACTTCATGTTGCCATCAAAGTGACAGAAGAACTTTTATATGACAATGCATTTGGACTTGAAAATTACATCATCACACAGTTCGGCAAGGCTCTGGCAAATGCTGAGGAAGATGCATTCTTAAACGGTGATGGTACAGGTAAACCGACAGGTATCTTTGCTTCTGTTGGAGGAGGACAGCTTGCAGGCACTCTTACTGCAGCAATTAAGTCAGATGATTTACTTGATCTTGTATATGGACTTAAGCGTCCTTACAGAAAGAATGCGTCCTTCATCATGAACGATGCAACTTTGGCTTCACTTAGAAAGCTGAAAGATAACAACGGGGCATATATCTGGCAGCCGTCCTATAAGGAAGGTGAACCTGATAGAGTACTTGGCTATGCGGTTCATACCTCAGCATTTGCACCAAAGGATGCCATTGCATTTGGTGATTACAGCTACTACAACATCGGTGATCGTGGAACTCGTTCTTTTGCAGAACTTCGTGAACTTTTTGCAGGAAACGGCATGATTGGATATGTGGCTAAGGAGAGAGTTGATGGAAAACTCGTTCTTCCGGAAGCAGTAAAAATTTTGAAACTCAAAGCAGATTAATTTATAGGCAGTGCTGTCATTTGATGGCACTGCCTAAATTTTCAAGAGAGGTGATTCGATGATTATTACACTTGAAGAAATGAAAGGTTATCTGCGTGTGGATTTTGATGACGATGATGAGTTAATTGAACATTTTATTGTAACAGGTGAAAACCTCTGTGCAGATATTGCCAGATTATCCGTGGAAGAATTATCCGAGATACCATCATCGAAAATTGCAGTGATGTATGCCGTTGCTTATCTTTATGAGCATAGAGAAGAAGCAGACCACCATCAGCTTACAATTTCTCTTCGCTCACTGCTTGAAGGTGTAAGAAGGAGCGTGTTCTGATGGATATAGCACTTCTAAATGTGAAAATCACTTTTCAGAAAAATGAAGTGATGGTTGATAAAATTGGCAATCACAAAAATGTATGGACGGACTTTTATAAGTGCTTCGCTACAGCCAGCGGCGAAGGCGGCTCAGAGAAAGCAGTCGCAGGACTCATCGTAGATGATACGGATATTTCCTTTACAGTCAGATACTGCAATAAGCTGTCTGATATTGATTCTACTAAGTGCCGTATCCTTTTTGATGGTGATGTCTACAATATTGTTTCTATTGACCACATGAATTTTAAGAAGAAAGCATTTAAGTTCAAGTGTGAGAAAGAGAGGCAGAAGTAATGGCAAATACAAAGATAGATAACCTCGCAAATGAGATTATGGAAGGCTTGAAGGAGTATGCTGACCTTGCTTCTGATGATGTGAAAAAGGCAGTCAGAAAGGCAGGCAATACCGTCAGAAAAGAAATTGCTGCATCTGCTCCCGTTGATACCGGAAAGTATGCGAAGTCATGGAGTGCGAAGAAAACCAAGGAAACATCAAATTCTTTGGAAGTAACGGTTCATTCAAAGAACAGATATCAGCTTGCTCATCTTCTGGAGCATGGTCATGCAAAGAGAGGTGGAGGCAGGGTTGCAGCAAGACCTCATATTGCACAGGCGGAACAGTCTGCTGTGGAAACACTGGAATCAGAAATTGAGAGAGCACTGGGAGGTCACTGATGGATAAAATACTACAAATGCTTAAGGAGATGGACATTCCCTTTGCCTATGATCACTTTGCGGAAGGTGAAAGTCCGGAACCACCGTTTATCTGTTATCTTATTCCTGGCTCTGATAACTTCTCAGCCGATGGAAGAGTGTATCAAAAGATAAATGAAATTCATATCGAACTTTATACCGATTTCAAGGACTTGTCGGTAGAAAGTAAAGTAGAATCTGTGCTTGATAAGTACGGCATTTTTTATGACCACACAGAAACGTGGATAGAAAGTGAAAAGATGTACGAAGTCCTATATTCATTTGAAATGGAGGCATAAAGCTATGGCGAATAAAGTAAAATACAACCTTAAAAATGTTCATGCGGCAAAGCTGACAAAAGGTGAAGATGGAAGTTACACATATGAAACTCCAAAGGCAATTCCCGGTGCTGTAAGCATCAGTTTGGATGCAGAGGGTGATTCTTCTCCGTTCTATGCGGATGGCATTGTGTATTTCCGCAGCGTATCTAATAATGGCTACAGTGGTGATTTGGAAATCGCACTTATCCCGGAATGGTTTAGAACAGATATTTTGAAAGAGGAACTTGATAAAAATGGTGTTCTTGTTGAGAACTCTAATATTGCAGAGACAGAGAAGTTTGCACTGTTATTTGAATTTGATGGAGATGCCAAGTGCATCCGTCATGTTTTATATAATTGCTCTGCATCTCGTCCTTCTATCGAGTCCGAAACGAAAGAGGATACGATTGAACCGGGGACAGAGACCTTATCTCTTACAGCAGATCCTAGAGAGGATGGTCTTGTAAAGAGCAGAACCGGAGATACAACTACGGATGCAACCTATGCAGATTGGTATAAGAATGTATATATTCCTGAAGCAAAAGAATTAAGTCAGAAAATGATGGCGAAGACGGTCGCAGGAGGTAATAAGGATGCTTAAGAAAATAATTAAAGTCGGTGATAAAGAAGTGGCATTCCGTTCTTCTGCAACGGTACCTCGTCTTTATCGTGCTAAATTCAAGAGAGATATTTTCAAGGATTTGGCAAAACTTGAAAAATCATATAAGGGAAGCAAGGAAGAGGGGGAGGAGTTTGCAATCGATGATTTGGAAATCTTCGAGAATGTAGCATATATCATGGCATATCATGCAGACAATACAATCCCAGATAATATTGATGACTGGCTTGATCAGTTTGAGATGTTTTCTATTTATGAGGTATTGCCGGAGATTCTTGCTTTATGGGGTACGAACCTCATTACGGATATTGATTCTAAAAAAAACTTAAACGCAGCAGCAGGGAGATGACAACACCCCTGTTCCTCCTGCGTTGTTTAGAGATAGGCATTTCAATAACAGACCTTGATTATCTGACCATCGGAATGGTCATGGATATCTGGACTGAAAAAGGAAATGATTCTGTAAAATATGATCAGATGGCTACCCAGGAGGACTTTGACAAGTTTTGATGAACAAATTGTAAAATTTATAAAATGTATTGCGAATGTACGCACATACGAGTATAATAAGATTAGAAAATTATCTGAAAGGCGGTGCTTTATATGGCAGCAAAATCAGCAAATCTTTATGCTCGTATTGAGCCGGATGTGAAAGAACAGGCAGAAAGCATTTTATCAGCATTGGGAATCCCTGCTTCCAATGCAATTAATATGTTTTATAAACAGATTATTCTTCAAAGAGGACTTCCTTTTGATGTGAAGATTCCATCTTCTCGTCCTGTAGATATGTCTGCTTTATCAGAAGCAGAATTGAATACAGAACTTGAGAAAGGATATGCGGACATCAAAGCCGGAAGAACGAAAGAAGCAAATGCAGTTTTTGCAGATATCCGTAAGGATTATAATTTATGATTTATACTATCAAAGTCACAGATCAAGCAGACATTGATATCCGTAATATCTATGAGTATATTGCATATGAACTGCAGTCACCGGAGAATGCCGGTGGTCAGTTAGACCGAATCGAGAAGTGTATTGTGAGTCTTGATCAAATGCCCGAACGATATCGTTTTTATGACAGAGAACCGTGGAAAAGCCGAGGACTTCATATTGTTCCGGTAGACAATTACTGCGTTCTTTATATCGTAGATAATGATGATATGACGGTTTCTGTTATGCGAGTGATGCATGGTGGTCGTGATATTGATGCTCAGCTTGATAAATATACGAGATATGAAGAGTAGTGCAAATCGGAAGTTGTGGAGGTAATTATCAATGAGAAATATTTACGATAATAGTGAATTTTTTGCCGCATATGCGGAAATGGGAAG
>PPYE01585049.1_pt1 | contig 32794 bp, 28 predicted proteins | sample 1559881 | NCBI WGS metagenome assembly PPYE01 (sample SAMN08240022, study PRJNA423297) | Human gut metagenome, whole genome shotgun sequencing project.
AAGGAAATTTTTAAGGCCTTTGGCATAGAACTACCTACTCCATCCTCGTTATAATTCAAGGGGGAATTTAGGTTATAATTCTATGCCATATCCGGCATATGACAAACCCTATCATCAACTATATTTGTAACGATCCGGCCGTCGGAATCATTCGTGGCGTTCGTCTATGAAAAACGCTTTGCCACGGTGCAGATATCTGCTGCTGCTATTCTTATGTACAGTCAGTGCACAAAATGCGCAGGATCCGACCGGACAGTTGCATATGTTTTTTATATGACGGGCAGAGGAATTCTGATAGCCAGTTTCCCTAAATTGTGATAGTATAAAACTACACGATTGCCCCACAGCAAAAGGCCGGGCATGATCGATCTCAATGCCATGGGAAATCAGATCACGGCCTACACCTGGATCTGGAGAAAATATGGGACCCATACTATGTGGGAGAGCAGTCACGCAATAAACACCTTTCCGGGACAGGACTGGGCCTATCTTTTATCCTGAAGATACCCCTGGATTGATCCAAAGAGACACAGGATCTTCCGGAACGATAAAACCCGTACCAAAAGACTGCCGTAATGCAGCCTTATGATACGGGTTTTTTATGCTTATTCTGTAATCTCTCCGCCGGTCTCAAAGAGGCGGTCTTTGAAATAATATTTCTTATCCTCATCCGTGATCTCTTTGATGACCCTGGCTGGATTTCCCACGGCCACGCTGTTGTCCGGGATATCCTTTGTGACAACACTGCCGGAGCCGATCACCACATTGTTTCCAATGTGCACGCCCGGATTGATCACCACATTGCCGCCTACCCATACATTGTCACCGATGGATATTCCGATACCATATTCCCACCCGGAATTTCTGGTTTCCGGGTGCAGGGGATGGCCGGCAGTGTAGACAGAGACATTGGGGGCAAACATGACATTTTTTCCGATGGTCACTTTAGCGACATCTAAAATAACACAGTTGGCATTGGCGAAGAAGTTTTCACCCACTTCTGTGTTGCTGCCGTAATCAAAATAGATGGGCTGTTCCATCCAGACATTCTCTCCGGTCTTTCCCAGCAGTTCCTTTAAGATGGCAACTCTTTTTTCTCCATGGGAAGGGCGGCACTGGTTAAAGTCATAGCAAAGCTCTTTTGCTTTTGCCCGCTCTTCGGTAAGCACGGTATCTGCCGGGTAGTAGAGCATTTCTTTCAGCATGCGTTCTTTTTGCGTCATAATCTGTTACCTTTCATAAATTCTTGTGATTTTCCGTATCCGGTTCTGTAAATCCTGCGAAAATTCACCGGGCAGGAGCCGCCACTTCCAGTTTTCACCCAGAGTGGACGGGGTGTTCATGCGGCAGTCATTGCCAAGGCCCAGGTAATCCTGCATGGGGATGATGCACAGACGCGCGCAGCTTCCCATGACCCGGCAGATGACCTCCCAGTACAGACTTCTGTCTGCAGTGGTGTAGTCGTGCAGGTAGTCACGCAGCATTTCCTTTTCCTTCTCTGAAATATCCTGGTACCACCCATTTAATGTGGCATTGTCATGGGTGCCTGTATAGACCACGGAATTGACAGGATAATTGTGGGGCAGGTAGTCACTGGCACATCCCGTATCCCTGGTGTCAAAGGCAAATTCAAACACTTTCATGCCGGGAAATCCACTCTCCCAGACCATATGGCGCACAGAGTCGGTCACATATCCCAGATCTTCGGCAATGACATCTCTCCAGCCAAGGACTTCCTTCATTTTGTTGAAAATCTCCATGCCGGGGCCTTTTTCCCAGTGCCCGTTCCAGGCGGTGGTGTCTCCGTAGGGAATGGAGAAATATTCGTCAAATCCCCGGAAATGGTCGATCCGCACCACGTCATAGAGCCGGAAGGTGTAGGAGAGACGTTCCATCCACCAGGCAAATCCGGTGTTTCTATGGTAATCCCAGCGGTAAAGAGGATTGCCCCAGAGCTGGCCGTCTGCGGCGAATCCATCGGGCGGACAGCCGGCTACAGCCACGGGCACATTATCTTCGTCAAGCTGGAACAGCTCCGGATGTGCCCAGGTATCAGCACTGTCGTAGGCAACATAGATGGGGATATCCCCGATGATCCGGATGCCCTTTTGGTTTGCATAGGATTTCAGCTTCTGCCACTGGCAGGTGAACTGAAACTGCATGTATTTGTAAAATTCAATATCAAAGTACAGTTTTTCCCTGTAGTAGTCCAGGGCATATCCATAGCGTTTTCTGATATCCTCCGGCCATTGGTCCCAGCATTCATCCCCGAAGAAATTCTTCACTGCCATGAAGAGCGCATAGTCCTCAAGCCACCAGGAATTATCGGAACAAAAAGTCAGAAAATCCTGATTCTGTGAGACATTGCTCCGCTCGTATGCTGTGCGGAGCAGTTTAAAACGCGCTTTGTATATCTTTCCGTAGTCCACAGACCTGGGATTGCTGCCGAAGGCGGCATCATCGCATTCTTCCTGCGAGAGTACACCCTCGCTGATCAGAACTTCCAGGTCAATAAAGTAAGGATTGCCTGCATAGGTGGAGAATGACTGGTAAGGTGAATCTCCGTAGCTTGTGGGACCCAGAGGCAGAATCTGCCAGTATTTCTGTCCGGCAGATGCGAGCTGGTCCGCAAATGTATAGGCTTCTTTTGAAAAACAGCCGATTCCGTAGCCTGACGGAAGGCTGGATATGGGAAGTAAAATTCCGCTTTCTCTCATAGGTAAAACCTCCTGATCATATTCAGAGCCGGCGGAAGTACCGCTTGGGCTTATGGGGTTATTTTATCATAGATGCAGCGGAAATGGAAACTTATTTGTAACGAATCAGCAGGTCTGCCCGTAACTGTGAGGGTACCCAACAGTTACATTTATTTCTCCAGTTCCAGCACCAATACCTGGTAGCCGTGTAAAGTTATGGAATGATCTGCAAGGTTCATATCAGGATAGTTGTTGATCAGGACCTTTTTGCAGGCAGCAGGCAGTTCTATGGTCTGCTCCTCATTCCGGTAATTGCCGATCACAAGCAGGTCCTTGTCACCTCTGCGGAAATAGGACATAAGGTTGTGGCGCTCCTCGAGATAAGGAACCAGCTCCCCGTACACTACGGTTTCCTGATATTCCGGATCTTTTCTCAGAGCGATCAGTGCCTTATAGAAAGCGTACACGGAATTTTCATCATGGATCTGGGATTCCACATTGATCTCTGTGTAGTTGGGATTGAGGATAAGCCATGGTTTACCTGTGGTGAAGCCGGCGTTCTCCCGGCTGTTCCACTGCATGGGGGATCTGGCGTTGTCACGGTTGTAGGTTGCTATGATCTTCAGCGCCTCTTCCTCAGAATATCCGGCCTCCCGTGCTACGTGGTACTGGTCAAGAGCGCTGATATCATCAACCTCCTCCAGTGGGATCACACCCAGGTTTTCCATGCCGATCTCCTGTCCCTGATAGATGAAAGGAAGGCCTTTCAGCATGAAATACAGGGCAGCCAGCATTTTTTTGCTGGTATCGCAGCAGTCACCTTCCGGAATATAGTAGCTGACACCGCGGGGCTCGTCATGGTTTTCAATGATGTTGGATAAAAATCCGATATCACCTACGCGCTTCTGGGAATGGAAGCAGCATTTCTTGTAGTCATCCGGTGTGATGTGTTTACAGTCATACCATCCCTTTTCACTCTTGCCGAAAGAGGTTTCAGCAAAGTCAAACATGGAGGAGAAGTAGCCGTTGTTGCCGATGAAATCAGGGATCTCCTCTTCCTTTTCATTGAACACTTCACCTACCGTAAACGCGTCGTGGGGCTTGAAGGTGCGGTCACGCATTTCACCCAGGAATTCACCAACCCCTGTGGCGTCCTCCAGCATATTGTCAATGAGGCTCAATCCGTCTGCGCGGTCAACCGGGTAATCTTTGTAAGGAAGCTTTTTCTTGATATTGATGATCGCGTCAATGCGGAACCCGCCAAGGCCCTTGTCCAGCCACCAGTTGATGTTTTTGTAAACCTCTTCCCTGACGGCTTCGTTTTCCCAGTTCAGGTCCGGCTGTTTTTTGTGGAACACGTGCATGTACTGCTTGTCCGGGCGTCCGGGAAGGGGTTCCCACACAGAGCCGCCGAAGTAGCTTCTCCAGTTGCAGGGCAGTTCACCTTCTTTTCTGTCCTCTATGTAGAAGAAGTTGCCGTATTCCCCGTCCGGGTCCGCGCAGGCCTTCTGGAACCATTCATGTTCATCGGAACAGTGGTTTACCACCAGGTCCATGAGAATGTACATATCACGTTTTTCCGCCTCTTTCAGCAGGCGGTCCATATCCTCCATGGTGCCGAAAGACGGGTCGATTTTATAGTAATCCGAGATATCATAACCCTGGTCTGCAAAAGGAGATGCATAGATGGGGGAAATCCAGATGATGTCCACACCCAAATCCTTTAAATAGTCCAGCTTGCTGATGATGCCCGGCAGATCACCGATGCCGTCTCCGTTGGAATCATAAAAACTTTTTGGATAAATCTGATATGCCACTTTGCCGTGCCACCATTTTCTTTGCATGTTCAATATACCTCCGTATGATCGATCTGATTTTTGGCGGCTTTCTTCTGCCGCCTGATGAGGATTATTATACTGACATTTGACACGGTTTGTCTTACGAATATTTGATTAAAAACTATGAAATTATGACTTTTCGCTACGGAAAGTTTTTCTGTACTGCAGAGGCGTGGAGCCGGTCTTCTTACGGAACTCCCGAAGAAAATTCCCCAAATTGTTGAAACCGCAGTCCAGACAGATGTCCATGACCGGCAGCTCCGTATCTTGGAGCAGGGTGATGGCACGGCCGATGCGGTATTCATTGATATAGGTGACAGGCGTCCTGCCGATGGCCTTTTTAAAAAAGCGGCAGAAATACTGTTCGTTCATGCCGGCCTGCCGGGCCAGGTCATGGATATAGAATTTTTCCTGATAATGCTCATGGATGTAAGCCAGGGAATTTTTGATAATCTCCACTCTGTAATCATCGGTTTTCTCCTGTGTGGTCAGCAGGCCCTCACCTGCCAGAATACCCAGTATTTTCAGGAGACCGGCCCGGATAAAGAGCTGGGAGGGCAGGTCTTCCGTCACCGTCTGCCCCTCCTTGGAGAGGTAGGAACCGCTCTGGTAAAATACATTTACAATATCCAGATATTCTTTTTTGACTGCAGAAAAGGCGGGGTCCTCCGGGCTCAGACACAGGGGGAAAAACAGCTTTTTCTTTAACAGAGGCTGGAGGATACGGCTCTGGGCGATATCATAATTGTCAAAACTTAAAATGCGCGGGTGAAAGAGCACGGCAGATTCCAGGCAGGCGGACTTTGGATGGATGGAATGCAGATCCCCCGCGTTGATGAAATAAAAACATTCCTCCTGTATGTGATAAGTCTCCATATTGACATCCAGCTCGAAGTCTCCTTTCATAAAATACAGGAGTTCCACCTCGTCATGCCAGTGATGCTTTACCCCTTCCCAGTCTGTGACCTCGAAGATCTCATAGAGGCCGCAGGGAAAAGAGGCTGTGCCGTGGTCTTTCTGCTCCTTCAAATCCATATCAGAGTTGTCTGGTAATTTCATATGCTCCCCGCCTTTCCAGGGGCGTATCCGTAAAGCTATATGGATGGTCTGCGCCCCATACTAGATTATTCTGATAAAAAGCATAGCACAGAATATTGGGAGCAACAAGGAAAATATGTGGGTATATGGCTGAACCGGACGTCATGGGGGCATGGGTATCTCTCACGCAGACACCCGCAACGCTCAGTCAAGCTAACCGTTAACTGCAACTAAGAGCACTCGGGAGAGCCCTCGTGTCTAAGTTTCCGTAAACGGTGGATCTTGCCATCGCTAAAAGCGCGGGAATGCCTGCATGAGAGATACCCATGCCCCCATGACTGTGCGTTGGAAGCGAGAATTATAAAACATTTTTTAAGATTTTCCGTTATCCAATATACAGTCACCCGGCCCCTGGCATCTCTTACGCAAACATTTGCCCGCGTATTTAGGGAGGACGAGATCCACCGTTTACGGAAACTTAGGCGCGAGGGCTTTCCCGAGCGTCTTAGTTGCAGTTAACGGTTAGCTCGGCCGAGCGTTGCGGGTGTTTGCGTAAGAGATGCCAGGGGCCGGGTGACGTCCGGTTAGGAAAAAACTTAAATATCCTCTTGACTCTGACGGAGCGTCATAGTGTAATCTGTAAATCAGGAAAGACAGGAGGAAGAAATATATGAGGACTGTAAAACAGGTTTCTGAAATGACAGGTATCAGCGTGCGCGCGCTTCATTATTATGATCAGATCGGTCTGTTAAGACCCACGGTATGTAATGAGGCGGGATACAGGTTTTATGACGATAAAGCCCTGGAGATTCTGCGGCAGATTCTGTTCTTTCGGGAGTTTGATATGCCCCTGAAAGAAATAAAGGCCATTCTGGACAGTCCTGATTATGACCGGGAGCAGGTTTTGAGAAGCCAGAAAAGACTTCTGGAACTGAAAATGAAGCGCCTGGAACGCCTGATTTCCAACATGAATGACATTTTGAAAGGAGAAGACAAGATGGATTTTGATGTGTTCAGCAAAGCGGAAATTGAAGAGTTATATAAGCATATGACAGACCAAATGAATGAGAGCCAGAGACAGGCAGTCCGGGAGAAATTCGGCAGTATGGAGGCTTTCAAAGCGCATTATATAGAAAATGCATCCAGTGAAAATGTACAGGAAAACTTCAAAAAAGTGGTGGAGTGGTACGGCGATAAGCAGGCTGCACTGGATGCCTCAAAAAATCCTGCCGGTGCTGAGGTCGTGCAGGCATACCAGAACCGGCTTAATGATATCTGCAGCAGACTGGCAGCAAAAAGAGAGATGCCGCAGGATTCTTTTGAGGTCAAATCCCTTATCGGCGAGTATGAATTTGTTTCAAAACAGCTTTACCAGATATCCGACGCAGAGAAAATAATGCTGGAGCTGGCAGATCTTTACCGGGAAAATCAGGCAGCAAAAGAGGCATTTGACGGACAGTACGGGGAAGGTATGGCACAGTATTTTGCAGGGGCCATATGGGAATATTTTAAGTGATTGGAAGACAGCAGGGTGTCGGACGGAGTCCTTTCCGTCCGGCAGGCCTGTTTTTTAGGTCAAAATCAGCCTAATATGTGTCAAAAACGTCATATTGTCTTTTACTCCGGGCGAAGGTAAAATGAAGAAAGAATAAATCACGCGGATAGGAGAAACAAAGTGAAAAATAAATATGTGATCAACTGGGAAAAATACGCCTCCCTTGCCCGTCAGGCAGCAGCAGAGGGAGCGGTACTGCTTAAAAATGATGATCAGGCCCTGCCCTTAAAAAAGGAGACGATTTCCGTATTCGGCAGGATCCAGTTTCATTATTATAAGAGCGGAACCGGTTCAGGAGGCCTTGTAAATGCAAAATATGTAGTAGGTATAACCGATGCCCTGCTGGAAGAAGAAAATCTGTCCGTCAATGGGGAACTGGCAGAAGTTTACCGTTCCTGGATCGCAGAGCATCCTTTTGACCAGGGAAGCGGCTGGGCGCAGGAACCCTGGTGCCAGGAGGAAATGCCTCTGGAGGAAAAGCTGGTGGAGGAGGCAGCAGCCAAATCCGACGCGGCAGTCATTGTGATCGGCCGTACTGCAGGGGAGGACAGGGACGCTTCGGCAGAGAAGGGAAGCTATCTTCTGACGGATTTGGAAGAGGATATGCTTTCTAAGGTGTGCCGTGCCTTTGAGAGAGTTATTGTTGTCCTGAATGTGGGAAATATCATTGATATGAAATGGGTGGATAAATACAGACCATCCGCTGTTCTGTACACCTGGCAGGGCGGCCAGGAAGGCGGCCACAGTGCTGCCGATGTGCTGACAGGACGGGTAAATCCCTGCGGAAAACTGGCTGATACCATCGCACGTGATATCTCTGACTACCCCTCCACAGAGAATTTCGGAGGAGATACCTTTGATCTCTACACAGAGGATATCTATGTGGGATACCGCTATTTTGAGACATTTGCCAGGGATAAAGTGCTGTATCCCTTTGGATTCGGCCTGTCTTATACCAGCTTTGGGATCACATGCAGCCCGGCAGAACACCGGGATGGGGAGACAATAGTCCGTGTAAAGGTCACCAACACAGGCGCCCTTGCAGGAAAAGAAGTGGTACAGGTATATGTAAATCCTCCCCAGGGAAAATTAGGGAAACCCCTTAGAAATCTTGCCGCGTTTGCCAAGACAAAATGCCTTGTTCCGGGAGAAGAACAGGAGCTTACCTTAAAGTTTTCGGATTATGATATCGCTTCCTATGACGACAGCGGTGTGACAGGACATAAGTCCTGTTATGTGCTGGAGAAGGGCAGTTATGAAGTCTATGCAGGTACAGATGTGCGAAGCGCCGAAGCTGCCGGAAGCTTTGAGATTCCGGAGACAGCGGTGATTTCTGCCTGTACGGAAGCTGCCGGCCCGGTCAGGAAATTTGAGAGAATGCGCGTCGGAAAAGGCGGTGTTTTGGCGTGGGAAGAGGTGCCTGTACGCACTCATAAAATGCAGGAACGTGTGCAGATGGAAACGCTTCCGGACATTACTTACACAGGGGATAAGGGATACACGCTGGGAGAAGTTTTTGACGGGGAACTGTCCCTGGACGAATTTCTGGCCCAGCTTTCAGAGGAGGATCTGTGCTGCATCGTCAGAGGGGAAGGCATGTGTTCTCCAAAGGTAACGCCCGGAACTGCAGCGGCTTTCGGCGGTGTCACAGAATCCCTGCAGAGGTACGGCATTCCCTGCGGCTGCTGTGCGGACGGCCCTTCCGGTATCCGTATGGACTGCGGAACACCTGCATTTTCCATGCCGAACGGTACCTGTCTGGCCTGCACATTTGACACGGAGCTGTCAGAAGCCTTATACGAAATGGAAGGTGCCGAGCTCAGAAAAAATCGCATTGATACGCTTCTCGGCCCCGGAATCAATATCCACAGAAATCCCTTAAACGGGCGTAACTTTGAATATTTCTCAGAGGACCCGTATCTGACCGGTATCATGGCATCTGCCCAGTTAAAGGGTATGGCACGCTACGGTGTGACAGGAACCGTAAAACATTTTGCGGCCAATAACCAGGAATACCACAGAAGACTTCTGGACTCCGTCATGTCAGAGCGGGCACTGAGGGAAATCTATCTCCGGGGCTTTGAGATCGCAGTAAAAGAGGGAAAAGCCCATTCCATCATGACCACCTACGGTGCAATAAACGGTCTGTGGACAGCCAGCAATTACGACCTTCTGACTACTATTCTGAGGAAAGAATGGCATTTTGACGGTATGGTCATGACTGACTGGTGGGCTGACTTAAACGACGAGGGAGGCCCTGCCTCTACGGATAATCTGGCCGCCATGGTACGGAGCCAGAATGATGTCTATATGGTGACACAGGATTCGCTCACAAATAAAGATAACCTGATGAAGAGCCTGAAAGAGGGAACGCTGAAACGCGGCGCTCTTCTGCGGAGCGCGGGAAATATCTGCCGCATGCTCATGAAATACCCGGTGATGGAACGGTCCCTTGGCAGAATGTCCGAGGAGGAAAAAAAGGCCGGTGAAGTTATGGCCGGAGAGGACAAGGTGGATTTTGATATCACCTATCACAAGGTGGACGGAAAGCTGGTTCTGGACGGTACAGAGATAGATACGTCAAAAGGAAAAAGCGTGGTGTACGGGATTTTACTGGATACTTTCGGATCTTATACCGTGCGCCTGAAAGTAAAAGCAGACGGCAGTGAGCTGGCGCAGATCCCTGTCTCCGTGTTTGCAAACGGGCACCTGGAGGGGACGATTACCATCAACGGAACGAATGGTGAGTGGATAGAGATAGAAAAAAACATTGGTCCGCTGTTTGGCCCTCATAACTATATAAGGCTGTATTTTGCACAGGGAGGAATGAAGATCCAGACCGTGACAGTGGAACTGCAGGAAGAGATGAGCAGAGGCTTTTGATAGGAAAAGGAGGACGTTCAAAAGAGTGTAAAACCTTTGGAAAAGAGAAGGTTCTACACTCTTTTTTTGCGGTACCCCCTGGGATTTGGATACAAAAAAAGCCGGGAGATATTTCTCCGGGCTTTTGTCAGAGTAGCGGGAGTAGGATTTGAACCTACGACCTTCGGGTTATGAGCCCGACGAGCTTCCAGACTGCTCCATCCCGCGTTGCATATTTAAGTATATTCAGTATAGTCCCTTTTTATACTAATGTCAAGAAAATAAATCGAAGGCAAAAAGCAAGGCAAAAAGCCTTACTGCCCATGTCCTTTGGACGACGTTTCCCGGGGTGTCCAAAAGCTCTGCCGCCACTTTTCAAAAAAACCATTCAGTTTCCCCCGCAACTATGGTACAATAAAACAAAAACCAACCAACACACCAACAGCAGAAAGGCAGGAGAACAGATGGCGGGAAAATGTATCCTATGCGGTGGAAAATTAAGAAACGGAATCTGCACAGAATGTGGTATGGACAACAATAAATCGGATGCCGCATACCGTTCCCAGGTGAATCGCAGCCAGTGCGAGGATGCCCCCCTTACGCATGTGCACGGGGAGGAGAGCACAGAACCTTACAGAAAGCCGGCTCTGAACCATCCCCGTCAGCAGCAGCACAGCCCTTCGGGGCAGGGCGGCAACAAAGCGGGGATCACTGTGGTTGTGGTGGCAGTCCTGGCAGGCATGATCCTGATGTCCATTGGCTATGCCAACAAGTCAGAGACTACTGTGACAACAGAAAAGATCATTAACGAACCGGATTACCAGGAACCGTTTGATTACCAGCAGCCCTACGATTATCCGGAATACACCTTTGATCCCTACCAGTACACTACAAAAGAACTGGCGCCGGATGGGGAGAACTGGGACACAGAACTGTCCGCGGGGGCGTACATGGTGGGATATGACATCCCGGAGGGCCGGTACGTTGCAGAGGCCGGCGAAGGCATGCGTCTGGAAGTGGCTGATATGGACAGTAATGTGTGGTTCAGCGAATATTTCGGTGAGGATGAGAACCAGGTACAGCAGTTAGATGACGTGAGACTGTTTACCGGTGCCATTGTCATGGTAAACGGCGGCGGAAATATACATATCACATCCGAAAACGCACAGACAGAAGCCGTTGTGACACTTTCCGCAAACCCACTGACAGAGGAGATCACGCTGACGGACACCATGGTGGCAGGGGAAGATTTCCCGGAAGGGACCTACGATATTGTCATAGCTGCGGATGACTTCGGAATCGTGACCTATGAACTTCCAAAGGAACAGGGGCAGAAGTATGGACTTAACTTCAGTTTTCTGATGGATTCCAGTCCCAGCGGAGAGTATCCGGACTATACAAGAGAATATAAAAATGCGGTACTGCCCAAAGGCACCACAGTGACAGCGGATGAGCTGACCATAAAACTGGTTCCCAGCTCAAGGATCATTTCTGAGGACTACAATGCGTTTTACGATAACTACAGTTGATAGGAGACACCCATGAGCAGGAAGAATAAAAAGAAGACAACATTCGGAGGCGTACTGCGGAATATCATTCTCATTGCAGCTATCTGTGTATTCCTTTTTTCCGCGCACCAGCTTGTTAATATTTATCTGGAGTACAAAAAAGGAACCGACGAATACGACAAGATCAGGGAATATGTAAAAGAACCCGAAGCAGGGAAAGAGGACAAAAAGGACGAACCCAAAGCCGAGGAGAAGGAGAAGGAGAAGGAGGAGCTGATAGGCCCCCAGATCGACTTTGCAGGCCTCAAAGAGATCAATCCTGACATTGTGGGATGGATCCAGATGGAAGCCCTTGATGTGAGCTATCCTATCGTGAAGGGGACGGACAATGACCATTACCTCCATTATACCTTTGAGGGACAGCAGAATGCCGCAGGCGCCATTTTTATGGAACACACCAACAACAGCAATTTTGAAGACTGCAATACCATCATTTACGGGCATAATATGAAAAACGGTTCCATGTTCGGCACCTTCAGGACACTTCACGAGCCGGAAAACCTGACCAGTCCGTATCTGTGGATCTGTCTGCCGGATAAGAGCTACCGCTACGAGATATTTACGGTGCACACAACATCCGCCACGGGCGATACCTACACGCTTTTCAGCGCCCCGGATGACCAGTTTGCGCAGTATCTGAAGAAAATGCGGGATGCCTCAGAATTAGAGGTGGGCACTGAGCCGACCAAGGACGATAAGATCGTAACACTCTCAACCTGCACCGGAAATGATGCAACCAGATTTGTGATACAGGCCAGACGCCTACCGGAGGTATATAAATAATGGAAGGGACGAAGAAGCTTCAGCAGATTATTTCAGAGAGCACCAATATTGTATTTTTCGGGGTCTCCAATGCCACGCCCAGGGACCGGATGGCAGACCTTGTGATTAATGCGCCCATCGGGCAGGTATTCTCACAGATCCACGTGGAATAAAACAGAAAAGGCAGACAGAAAGGAAACAGGACATGGGTTACAGTTATGAAGTTGGAGATATTGTAAAACTGAAGAAACAGCACCCCTGCGGCAGCCAGGAATGGGAAATCCTCCGGGTAGGTGCTGATTTTCGACTGAAATGCACAGGATGCGGTCATCAGATTATGCTGGCGAGGAGAATTGTGGAGAAAAATACCAAAGATTTGAAAAAAAAGGCTTGAATATCCAGGAATGATGTGTTAAAATAAATCCTCGTGATATATTATTTATCCTTGTTCTCTGCATATCAGAGGGCCAGAAGACCATAAGGAGGTAAAAACAGCATGAACAAATATGAATTAGCATTAGTCGTTAATGCGAAGATTGAAGATGAAGCTCGTGCAGCAGTTGTGGAAAAAGCGAAAGGCTACATTACCCGTTACAACGGAGTTATTTCCGAAGTAGAAGAGTGGGGCAAAAAAAGATTAGCTTACGAAATCCAGAAAATGCGCGAAGGATATTACTACTTCATCCAGTTTGAAGCTGATGCAGCTTGCCCTGCAGAAGTAGAACGCCACATTCGCATCATGGACAATGTATTAAGATATTTAGTTGTTAGAAAAGACGCTTAATTCTTTCTGATGGCACAAAACGCGGATCCATTTAGAATTATGAAGGTAGATTTCTGATTCCCGATACTATGTGCAAGGTAAGAAATGATGAGGTAGAGATATGAACAAAGTGATTTTAATGGGTCGTTTAACCAGAGATCCTGAGGTGAGATACTCCGCAGGAGAAAACTCTATGGCAATTGCCAGATATACAATAGCCGTTGACCGCCGTTTCAAGAGAGACGGGGAAGCTACCGCAGACTTTATCGGATGTGTGGCTTTTGGAAGACAGGCTGAATTTGCAGAAAAATACTTCCGTCAGGGTATCAAGATCGCCATCAGCGGCAGGATCCAGACAGGCAGCTATGTGAACAAAGACGGCGTAAAAGTCTACACCACAGATGTTGTGGTTGAGGACCAGGAGTTCGCCGAGAGCAAAGCAGTCAGCGACAGCCATGTGGGACAGGCTGGCGGACAGGGAATGCCTTCACCGACACCAGGTGCAGCATCCTCTGCAGACGGATTCATGAACATTCCGGACGGAATTGACGAAGAGTTACCGTTCAACTGATAAAGGACGGAATTTGATTAGGAGGTAAAAAATCATGGCTTACGAAAAAGGTAACAGACCGGATTCTCCGATGAAGAGAAGAGGCGGACGCAGAAGAAAAAAAGTTTGCGTGTTCTGTGGAAAAGAAAATAACGAAATCAACTACAAAGATGCAAATAAATTAAAAAGATATGTCTCTGAGAGAGGAAAAATCCTTCCGAGAAGAATCACAGGAAACTGTGCAAAACATCAGAGAGCTTTAACTGTAGAGATTAAGAGAGCAAGACATCTGGCAATTATGCCTTATGTTCAGGACTAATCTGCATACAGAAGCATTGTAGATAGGGCGCCGCTGCGTTGTGCAGCGGCGCTTTTTATATTACTGAGGAAGTCCGGCAGACGCGTGAAGCACTCTTTTGGTTTCATCACACCAAAAAACGTGTTATAATGGGCACATCGGGTGAGTTCGGTTATACAAAGGAAAGTGAGGCAGGTACATGAATTACAAAATTTTAATTGCTGAGGACGAACAGGACATTGCGGAGCTTTTAAAACTATATCTTGAGAATGAAGGCTACTGCGTCTTTTGGGCCGGCAATGGAGTGGAGGCGCTGAAGATTCTGGAGAGGGAGGATATCAGTCTGGCAGTGCTTGATATTATGATGCCCCGGATGGACGGATATGAGCTCACCCGGCGTATCCGGGAGACCAGCAATATCCCCATTCTGATTCTCTCCGCCAGGGATAAGAGCAACGATAAGATCCTTGGCCTGAATCTGGGAGCTGACGATTACATGGCGAAGCCTTTTGACCCGCTTGAGATTGTGGCAAGGGTGAATTCCAACCTCCGCCGTTTTTACCAGTTAAATACAGAGAAACCGAAACGGGAGGAATCCTATATTCTGAAGGTGGGGGATCTGAGCCTGGATACACAGACGCTTGTCCTGAAGAAAAAGGGCGAGGAGGTTCTGCTGACACCAATGGAGTACAAGATTCTGGCCCTGCTTATGAAAAAGCCGGGCACTATCTATACAAAGGTGCAGATTTACGAGAGCACCAGCGGGGAGTATTTTGAGAGCGATGACAACACGATCATGGTCCATATTTCCAATCTCAGGGATAAAATAGAAGATAACCCGAAAAATCCATGCTATATAAAAACCATAAGAGGAGTGGGTTACAAGATTGAAGACAGATAAGAGAAAAACAGGAAGCTTTCTGGCTCTTCTTATACAGAATTATGTGGGATTTACGCTGACCATACTCTGCATTCTGGCATTGATTTCCGCTGTCATCAACAAAGGTTTTGAAAGGCGGCTGGACCTGCCCAGCACCAGTGTCCTGGAAGAAAATGAGGGGCTTTTAGAGGCAGGCAGTTATGATAAATTTCCTTATAAAAAGGTGCTTGGCAAAAGAGGAAACTTTGTGGTTCTGGATGAGGGCTGTAAGGTGGTGTATAAGAGCAGTGACGAGATGGAGACGTCCTTCACTGCCGCGGAGCTGTACTGTATACCGGAAATGACACTCTGGGAGTTCACGGAGACGACAACCTTTACGAACCAGGAGGGAAAGAAACAGATCCTGGTGAAACGGTACGGGCAAATTCCCAGCCAGGATGGCGAAATGTATGAGGAGACAGAGAGTTTCATGATCCTGGATGAAAATTATAAGGTGCTGACCAATACCATGGACTTTCCTGCAAAGCGTCTCGGGGAGAGGGAACTGCAGTATATGACAGATTCCGTCTCAAAAAAATATGGATACCAGAAACATGTCTTTACCGGGGAGGACGGCAGAAAGTACACGGCAGTCTTCAAATATAAGAAGATAGATGACCCCAGTTACCGTCAAATTGTCTCTGCCCTGGAACGGCTCTGGCTGCTGACGATCCCGCTGTATATTATCGTTGTGGCGGTTTTTGTGCTCAATCTGAACCGGAAGGTAAAAGTGCCGCTTACTTCTCTGAGCCGCACCATCACCCAGTACCAGCAGGGGGAGAAGCCCAGCAATGAGTATAGAGGGCCAAATGAGTTCGTGGAGATAGGTGATGATTTTGTCAGACTTGCCAACCGGCTCAACGAGAGTGAGGAGAGGCGTCTGAAGGCAGACAGGGATAAGCAGAAGATGCTGGCTGACATTTCCCATGATTTAAAGACTCCTATCACGGTGATCCAGGGATATGCCAGGGCCATCTGTGACGGTATGATACCTGAGGAGCAGCGGGAACAGTATCTCAAGACCATTTATCTGAAATCCTCAGCCCTCAATGAACTGATCAACACCTTTTATGAGTACAGCAAACTGGAGCACCCTGATTTCAGCCCCACATTGAAAAGGGAAAATATCTGTGAGTTTGCCAGGGAATATTTGGCATCCAAATACAATGAGATCGCCCTGACCGGATTCGACCTGGAGGCGGACATTCCGGAGGAGCCTCTCTTTTGTGACATTGACGCACAGCAGTTCAGGCGCGTGTTTGAAAATATCATTGCCAATGCGCTGCGGCACAATCAGGAGGGAACCATACTGCGCTTTAAGATCGCGGCTGAGGGAAACAGCATCAAGATCACCATATCGGACAACGGAAAGGGAATCCCTCCGGAGATCGCGGATGTTATCTTTGAACCCTTCACCGTGGGGGATGAGTCGCGCAACAGCAAGCAGGGAACCGGTCTGGGGCTTGCCATTGCCAAAAAGATCGTGAAATCCCATAAGGGATATATCAGCCTTACCAAAAAACCGGAAAAGGGAATGTCCACAGAGTTTATCATATGGATGAAAATGGGAGAAACGCTGTCTGAGACATGACAGCGTTTTTCTGCTTTTGATCCCGGTATACGGGTTCGTCATTTTGCACGAAAATGGGAACTGCAATTTAAAGTTGTGTATCACCGTATTTGATGGTATAATGTTAAAGTACATTTTCATCCGGCAACGCATAATGAAGACCGGACAAAGTAGAGAAATTGGCAGGTAAGAGGATATGAATGGGAAAATTAAGATTAAAGGTCAGTTGAAGCTGTACATGCAGTGGCCGGTGATTCTGGCAGTCCTTCTGATTCTCATGGATATTTGTGTGTTCCGCATCAACAGGCGTGCTGGTGCTATTGCCAGCGGATTTTTGGCTGTTTATTTGCTGATAGTTATTTTCTTATACCATCACAGCCGTGCCATCATCATGAATGAGCTGATTTCTTTTGCGACCCAGTACGGGCAGGTGCAGAGAAGCCTGCTGAAGGAATTTATCGTTCCTTACGCGCTGCTGGACAGCAAGGGAAAGCTGATGTGGATGAATGATGCATTTTCCGCCTTGTGTGAAAAACCGCGGAAATATAGAAAATCAATAACCACCCTGTTTCCGGAGATCACTGTGGACACGCTGCCGAAGGAGGATGCTTCTGAGGTTGTATTTCAGTTCAGTGAGAAGGATTATCGTGCGTCCATGCGCAGGATTTCCATCCAGAAGCTTTTGGAGGATTCAGGTCTGGTGGAGGCAGAGAAAGAGAATTTCCTCACAGCGCTGTATCTCTTTGACGAGACAGAGATCAACCGCTACATCCGCAGGACAGAGGACGAGAAGCTGGTTACAGGGCTTTTGTATCTGGACAATTACGACGAGGCACTCAACAGTGTGGAGGAAGTGCGCCGTTCACTTTTGGTTGCCCTGATAGAAAGAAAGCTGAACAAGTATTTCAGCGAGGTAGACTGTCTTGTGAAGAAGCTGGAAAAAGACAAGTTTATACTTGTGATGCGCCAGCGCTCTCTGGAGGAACTGAAGAAGAAACGTTTCAATATTCTGGAAGATGTGAAAACCGTCAACATCGGAAACGACATGGCAGTGACCATCAGTATCGGTATCGGTATCAATGCGCCCAGCTATGCCCAGAATTATGAGTACTCCAGAATCGCCATTGACCTTGCCCTTGGCCGCGGCGGTGACCAGGTGGTGATCAAGGACAAAGAGAGCATGACATATTTTGGCGGGAAATCCCAGCAGATGGGCAAGAATACCCGTGTGAAGGCACGTGTGAAGGCACATGCCCTGAAAGAATTTATGGTTGCCAAGGATAAAGTGGTGGTCATGGGACACAAGATTTCCGATGTGGACTCTATCGGTGCCGGTATCGGTATCTACAGGGCAGCAAAATCCCTGAATAAGAGGGCCCATATTGTTGTAAATAATCCAACCATGTCTGTGCGCCCTATCATTGAGAATTTTATGAACAATCCGGATTATGATGAGCATATGTTTGTGGACAGCGCGGAGGCAAAGGATATTGTGGACAACAATACCGTTGTGGTCGTGGTGGATACCAACAAACCAAGCTACACGGAGTGTGAGGAGCTTCTTTCTAAGACAAAGACCATTGTGGTGCTGGATCATCACCGCCAGGGTGCGGAAGTGATCTCCAACGCAGTGCTCTCTTATATAGAGCCTTTTGCGTCCTCAGCCTGTGAGATGGTGGCAGAGATCCTGCAGTATTTCTCAGATGATATCAGGATTTACAACATAGAGGCTGATGCCCTTTACTCCGGCATCATCATTGACACTAACAACTTTACAGCCAAGACGGGTGTAAGAACCTTTGAAGCTGCTGCCTTTCTGCGCCGGTGCGGTGCGGATGTAACCCGCGTGCGTAAAATGTTCCGGGACGATGTGGCGTCCTACCGGGCGAAAGCTGAGGCAATCCGCCATGTGGAGACTTACCGGAATTATTTCGCCATTGCAGTCTGCCCCAGTGAGGGTCTGGACAGCCCTACCATTGTGGCGTCCCAGGCAGCCAATGAGCTTCTGAATATCAGCAGTGTGCGGGCATCCTTTGTGCTCACAGACTATAACCACACCATTTATTTCAGCGCCCGGGCCATTGATGAGGTGAATGTACAGCTTATCATGGAACGTCTGGGAGGCGGCGGCCACATCAATATGGCCGGAGCACAGCTTAAAGATGAGACGATGGAAATCGCGGTCATCAAACTGAAAGAGACCATTGACCAGATGATCAAGGAAGGAGATATAGAGATATGAAAGTAATTTTAATGGAAGACGTAAAATCCCTGGGTAAAAAGGGTGACATTGTAAATGTAAGCGACGGATATGCCAGAAACATGCTGTTTCCAAAGAAACTTGGCCTGGAGGCTACATCCAAGAACATCAATGATTTAAAGCTCCAGAAAGCTCACGAGGACAAGGTGGCACAGGAGCTGCTTGACGCAGCCCAGGCTTTCAAGGCAGAGCTGGAGACAAAAGAAGTGACCGTATCCATCAAGGTGGGAGAAAACGGCCGTACTTTTGGTTCTGTCTCCTCAAAAGAGCTGGCTGAAGCAGCAAAAGACCAGTTGGGATATGATATTGACAAAAAGAAAATGCAGCTTTCCTCCCCGATCAAAGAACTGGGGACCACAAAGGTGCCGATCCGTCTGCATCCGAAAGTGACAGCAGAGCTGAAAGTCATTGTGAAGGAAGCATAAAGCTTCCGGGGGAAAGGAGCCATAGCTGTCATGGAAGAAGCACTCATAAAGAGAATCCTGCCCCAAAGCATTGAGGCGGAGCAGTCGGTTATCGGTTCCATGATCATGAACAAAGATGCCATCGTGACCGCGTCGGAGATTATTACAGGTGATGATTTTTATCAGCAGCAGTATGGCATTGTCTTTGAAGCCATGGTGGGGCTTTACAATGAGAACAAGCCTGTGGATCTTGTGACACTGCAGAACAGGCTGAAAGAGCTGGATGTGCCGCCTGAGATCTCCAGCATGGAGTTTGTGGGAGAGCTGGTGGCAGCAGTGCCTACCTCTGTCAATGTAAAGTATTACGCGGAGATCGTGTCTGAAAAGGCGATGCTGCGCAAACTGATCAAGACCACAGAGGAGATTGCCAACACTTGCTATCTTGGCAATGAGCGGACGCAGGATATTCTTGAAATTACGGAAAAAAAGATTTTTGACCTGGTACAGAGAAAAAGCAGTGATGAATTTGTACCGATAAAGGATGTGGTCCTGAATGCCATTGAGAAGATTGAGAAGGCATCCAGGACAAAAGGAAGTGTTACCGGTATCCCCACAGGCTTTATAGACCTGGATTACAAGATGTCCGGTTTCCAGCCGTCTGACCTGATTCTGGTAGCAGCAAGACCGTCCATGGGTAAGACGGCATTCGTACTGAATATTGCCCAGTATATGGCGTTTAAGAGTGGTGTCACCACGGCGATCTTCAGTCTGGAGATGTCAAAGGAGCAGCTGGTAAACCGACTGCTGTCTTTGGAGTCAAAGGTGGATTCCCAGAGTATTCGTACAGGTAATCTGGAGGATGAGGACTGGGCAAAGCTGATCGAGGGCGCCAATATCATCGGGTCATCCAATATGATCATTGACGATACGCCGGGTATCTCCATTTCAGAACTGAGATCAAAGTGCAGGAAGTATAAGCTGGAGCAGAATCTGGGCGTTATCTTTATTGACTACCTGCAGCTTATGTCAGGAAGCGGCAGAAGCGAATCGCGCCAGCAGGAGATTTCCGATATTTCCAGGTCTCTGAAAGCACTGGCAAGGGAACTGAGCGTGCCGGTAGTGGCGCTGTCACAGCTGAGCCGTGCCGTGGAACAGAGGCCGGATCACAGGCCCATGCTTTCTGACCTTCGAGAGTCAGGGGCAATTGAGCAGGATGCCGATGTTGTTATGTTTATTTACAGGGATGATTATTATAATAAGGACTCTGAGAATAAGAATATTGCGGAGATTATTATTGCGAAACAGAGGAATGGTCCGATCGGGACGGTAAATCTGGTTTGGCTGCCTAATTATACGAAGTTTGTGAATATGAAAAAATAGAAAAAGAGATTCTGCGGCCATAGAAGAAATCTTTATTTTTGATGAATAGACAAAAATGCAGCCATCACTTTCCGAATGGCTGCATTTTTATTACGCTTTCTGTCGGTCCCGAATATCCTCTCTGCGAGGGAAAACTTATAGAATTTGATATTGTAATATGGCAGTAAATTCGATAAAATAGAAATAGTTATGCATACTGGGAACCTTTTAGCCTATTGCTGAAAGGAGATATGCTGTAATGAATAAAAAGTTATGGATCGGACTGCTTCTGCTGTCCGCGCTGGCTGTTTCATCCTGCCAAAGACAGGAGGAAACCCTTCTGCTGTCGGAAGATAAGACAAAGCAGGAGGAAAGTGTACAGGAACCTGAAAAAAAGGAAGATGCCGGGAATGAACCGGATGTTTCAGAGGAGGATGCCGCTCCGCAGCAGATCTGCGTCTTCCTGTGCGGTGCCGTAAACCAGCCGGGTGTGTACTATTTGAAGGAAGGGGCGCGGCTCTATGAAGGGATTGCGGCTGCGGGAGGAGTTTCGGAGGATGCGGATGAGGACTGGTGGAATCAGGCGGCTGTTCTGTCTGACGGAAGCCGGATTCAGATCTATACCAGGGAAGAGACAGAGGCATTTCGGGAAGCCGGACAGAACCCGGGAAGTGCCGGGGAAGATTCGGCTTTGGCAGCAGGAAACGGTGCGGAGCCAAAAGCGGATGAAGCAGCAGGGGAACCGGGCCGGGTAAATATCAACACAGCATCCCAGGAGGAACTGCAGACAGTCCCCGGCATTGGAGAGGTAAAGGCAAAAGCGATCCTTTCCTACCGGGAAGAACACGGGGAGTTTTCATCTGCGGAGGATATTCAGCAGGTGCCCGGCATCAAAGGTAAGACATACGAAAAAATAAAAAACTATATTTCTTACTGAGATATAGTCCTGTATAACGGGTAAACTTAAGGATGAGGAGATAATTAAATGAGTAAAAGAGTTTTGGTTGTTGATGATGAGAAATTGATCGTAAAGGGAATCCGTTTCAGCCTGGAGCAGGATAATATGGAAGTGGACTGCGCGTACGATGGGGAGGAAGCGCTGGAGAAGGCCAGGGAGAACAGCTATGATATGATCCTTCTGGATATTATGCTTCCAAAAATGACGGGACTGGAGGTCTGCCAGCAGATCCGTGAATTTTCCCAGGTACCCATCATTATGCTGACTGCAAAAGGTGAGGATATGGATAAGATTCTGGGGCTTGAATATGGTGCGGATGACTATATCACCAAGCCGTTTAATATTTTAGAGGTAAAGGCCCGCATCAAGGCTATTATGCGACGGACCAAGAAAGATGATAAGCAGGCGGAGCGTTCCGGTTCCATCACAGTGGGAGATCTGCGTCTGGACTGCGAGAGCCGCAGAGTCTTTATAAATGATAAGGAAGTCAACCTGACAGCAAAAGAGTTTGACGTCCTGGAACTTCTGGTTAAGAACCCCAACAAGGTTTACAGCAGGGAGAATCTGCTCAATCTGGTATGGGGATATGAATATCCGGGAGATGTGCGTACCGTTGACGTGCATATCCGGCGTCTGAGAGAGAAGATCGAGGAGACTCCCAGCGAGCCAAAGTATGTACATACCAAATGGGGTGTGGGATACTATTTTCAGGTATAAGGAAAAAGGGAGTCAGTGAAGTTGTTTGGAAAAAAAATAAAACATACATTTTTTAAGAGTCTGCGGTTTCGGATTCTGCTGATCCTCATAGTCATCGGCATTGTCCCCAGCATTATCGTGGAAAATGTCATTGTGAACAGTTATGAGAACCGGGCTGTGGATATTCGGACGGTCAATGTGAAGAACCAGTGTGATATTCTGGGCAACCAGCTTATGAAGGAGGATTATCTGAATCATCCGGAATCTGATGTGATCAATAATGAGCTTTCCATGCTCTCTGCCATTTACAACGGAAGAATCCTGATTATTAATGAGGACTTCCGGGTCATTAAGGATACGTTTGACATTGACGTGGGAAGATATGTGCTCTCTGAGGAGGTGATCCGGTGCTTTGAGGGGGAGAAAAACACGCCCCATTACGATAAGAAGAACTCCTATATAGAGCTGACAAGCCCTCTGACCATTCCGGGTAAGAAAAAGGTGAAGGGTGTCATGCTCATCAGCATTTCCACCAGCGAGATCGCGGACAGTATTGATATGCTGGAACAGAGGGGAAATCTTCTTTTGATCGCCATCTGTCTGCTTGTGGTGGTATTCGGATATTTCCTTGCCGGTGTGTTGGTGAAACCATTTTCCAGGGTCACCAAGTCCATTGAGGATCTGACGGACGGGTATCTGGATGAGGAGATATCGGTGCCGGATTACACAGAGACAGAGCTTATCACCAACGCCTTCAATAAGATGCTGAGCCGTATGAAGGTTCTGGACGAATCCAGACAGGAGTTTGTATCCAATGTGTCCCATGAGCTGAAGACCCCCATGACATCCATGAAGGTTCTGGCAGATTCCCTGGTGGGTCAGGAGAATGTGCCGGTCGAGCTGTATCAGGAGTTTATGCAGGACATCGCTGTGGAGATCGACAGGGAGAATAAGATCATCACAGATCTTCTCTCTCTTGTAAAGATGGATAAAAAGGCATCCGACCTGAATATTGCGGAGGTCAATATCAATCAGCTTCTGGAAAATATCCTGAAGCGGTTAAAGCCTATCGCCGAGGCAAAGCAGGTGGAACTGATCCTGGAGAGTTACCGGCCTGTGGTGGCGGAGGTGGATGAGGTGAAATTAAGTCTTGCCCTGTCCAATCTGGTGGAGAACGGCATCAAATATAATTCGGAGGACGGATGGGTGCGTGTCACGCTGAATGCGGACCACAAGTATTTTTATGTGTCAGTGGCGGATTCCGGCATTGGTATTCCGGAGGAGAGTATTGACAGGATTTTTGAGAGATTTTACCGGGTGGATAAATCCCACTCCAGAGAGATCGGCGGTACCGGCCTTGGCCTTGCCATCACCAGAAATGCCATTGTCATGCACAGGGGCGCCATAAAAGTAAAAAGTGAAGAGCATAAAGGAACCACCTTCTCTGTGAGAATTCCTTTGACCTATATCGCGTAAAAGGAGGTGGCAGCGTTGAAGAAAATAGGACTTATGGGGATTCTTCTGCTGGCAGTGTGCGCTCTTGCAGGCTGCGGGGAGCAGGAAGGACAGGAAAATACAGAGAAAGCAGAATACAGGATGTATTATCTCTCCCCCACAGAGGAATCACTGGTGGAGGATGATTATGTACCGAAAGAGCGGGTGACTGCCAGTATGGTCAGCGAGATGGCAAAAAAACTGACAGAGCCTGTGGACAGTGATGATTATATGAAACTGCTTCCCGATGATGTGAAGATTCTGGAATATGAATTTGACGGGCGCGGTGTTGTGCTGAATTTTAACGATGCCTATGCAAAGATGAAAAATACAAGAGAGATTCTTGTCCGCGCGGGAATCGTGAAATCCTTTACCCAGATTCCGGGGGTCATCAATGTGACCTTTCTGATGGGCGGGGAGCCGCTTACGGATTCAAACGGCAATGTCTACGGCACGATGGACAAGGAAACCTTTGTGGAAAATGAGGGGGAGAACCCCAATTCCTATGTCTATGCGGATGTCAATCTGTATTTTGCCAACGAGGCCGGTGACAAGCTGGTGAAAGTGACAAACGGTGGCGGGTATTACAGCATTAATGTCCCGCTGGAGAAAAAAATCGTGGAGCTGCTCATAAAGGGTCCGCCCGGTGATTCGGATGCCAAGCCCACCATCGCCAAGGAGACCAAGATCATAGGGGTTTCCATTGTGGAAGGTGTCTGTTATGTGAATCTGGACAAGACCTTTATGAACCAGAGTATGAATGTACAGCAGGAACTGCCTGTGTATTCCATTGTCAATTCCCTGATGGACGCCTGTAAAATCCACGGCGTGCAGATATCTGTGGAGGGAGAGACAAAGGTGACTTTCCGGGAGAGCATGAGCCTGGATAAGCTTTATAAGGCAGATTACAGTTTAGTGGAGGACGCGTCAGATGAGTAAACGGCCGCTTTGTGCCTTTGCCCTGCTTTTTATGGCAGTTATCTGGTGCCTGAGCCTGGCGGGAGTTCCCTTTTTCGGGAACGCTCCCCCGGTTCTGCCGGAGGGCTGCAGTCAGGACGGAGCAGTGCTGGAGGGCAGGGTTTATGAGACAAAAAACAATTCTTTTTATACCATTCTATATCTCAGACAAGTAAAAATTCTAAGTGATTCCAACCAATATTCCATGGAACAGGTAAAAGTAAATATAAAAAATGAACTGGCGGAAAGTACAGTGATGCCGGGTATGAAAGTGCGCCTTACCGGGAACCTGCAGCAGATTCCCCTGCCTTCCAACCCGGGACAGTTCAATGAACGAAGCTATTATTACGCAAGGAAAGTCAAATGGTATCTGGAGGGCAGAAGTCTTGAGGCTGTTGGGGCGGATACCCGGTCTTTCGACGCGCTGCGCTGTGAGGCAAAGGCTTTTTTGAAAGAGAAGATCCTGCAGCTTGCGCCCGGACGCACCGGGGGGATTTTCTGCGCCATGCTGCTGGGGGAAAAGCAGGAGATCGGCCGGGAGAACCAGATGCTGCTGAGGCTGGACGGAGTCCTTCACATTGCTGCCATCAGCGGAACACACCTTTCTTTTCTGGGATGGGGATTGTACCGGATACTGCGGAAACTGCGCCTGCCGGTTCCCGGGGCGGGAGGGATTTCTGTTTTTCTCATGATACAGTACGGAATCTTCACAGGCAGCAGCGCTTCTGCCATGCGGGCAGTGATCATGTTTTCCCTGGCAGTTGGGGCAATGGCAGTGGGCAGGACATACGATCTGCTTTCCGCCCTGTCCCTCTCGGCAGTGCTGCTTCTTCTGGAAAGTCCCGGTTATCTGTATGACAGTGGATTTTTGCTGTCATTTGGAGCAATTCTGGGTCTGGCTGTGGTCTATCCGGCTTTTGTGGAAAAGAAAGAAGAAAGCAGACTGGTTCAGGGACTCAAATCAGGTCTTGCCCTGCAGCTTGCCACGATCCCCATACAGATGTATTTTTTCTATGAACTGCCTGTTTTCGGGATTCTGGTTAACCTGCTGGTGCTGCCCACTGTGGGAATCGTGCTGGCATCAGGGCTCTTTGGCTGTCTGTCCGGCCTGGCAGTTCCTCTTTTGGGAAAACTGCTGATGCTTCCCGGTGCCTTTCTCCTGGAAGTTTATCTTAAGATTGGGGAGTGGCTGCAGGGGATACCCTTTGCGTCGGTGATCACGGGAAGGCCGCATATGTGGAAAATCATTGTGTATTATATTTTACTGGCTGTGTGGGTTCGGTATTGCCGGGGAAAGGAGCGGGGGGAAAAGTATAGACGGCTGCGTTATCTTCCCGTGCTCCTGGGATGTTTCCTGCTGTTTGTAAAAATTCCGGATGAAAAACTGCGGATCACATTTCTGGATGTGGGGCAGGGAGATTGTTCTGTCGTCAGGTTTGAAGGAAAGACATATGTAATAGACGGCGGCAGCAGCAGTGTATCCGGTGTGGGAAATTACAGGATTCTGCCGTTTTTAAAGTGTATGGGAATCAGAAAGGTGGATGGGATCTTTCTGTCGCATATGGATGATGATCATATAAACGGAATCGCGGAGCTGCTGGAAGCTGTCAAAAACCGGGAGACCTCTCTGCGGATAGATAAGATTTTTTTATCAGAGTGCGGGGAGAAACAGGAGAAGCTGGAGGAAATGAAGCAGGCGGGAGAAAAAGCAGGCTGCCGCATTTTTTACCTGTACAGCGGGGACAGTATCAGAAAGGGAGAGATGGAACTGCGCTGTCTCTATCCCTACATAGATACAAAAGGGGAGAGCAACGAGAACTCCCAGGTTCTCAGATTGACCTGCGGGAAGTTTGGCGCGCTTTTCACCGGTGATACGGAAGGAAGCGGGGAGACGGCCGTCACCGGGATTCTGGAACAGGAACAGGCAGCGTGCCAGCTTTTAAAGGTGGCGCACCACGGCTCCAAAAACTCCACATCCATCCGTTTTCTGGAGGCTGTGAAGCCTGCGGCGGGCATTATCTCCTGCGGGGAGGGCAACCGCTACGGGCATCCGCACAGAGAGCTGATGGAACGGCTGGAGGAGGAAAAGGTGGAGGTGTTTCAGACAAAGGATTGGGGCGCAGTATTTGTTGTGACGGACGGAAAAAGAACAGAAGTGTCTTTTCAACATAAAAAATCCATGGTAAACTAGAATATGATTGAAAATGCCGTCGGCAAGCTGTGCGTCACAATTTGTAGGAAATTTAACTCCGATGAGGGAGATGCGGCTTGTCGGAATAAAAAGGAGCATCTGAAATGAAAAGTTTACAGGAAGACATAAAAAACCAGGATTTCAGGAAGGCCTATCTCCTCTGCGGGGAGGAGACCTATCTGAAACAGCAGTATAAACATAGAATGAAGGCAGCGCTGCTGCCGGAAGATGACAGCATGAATTTCTCCATGTTCGAGGGAAAGAAGACAGAGCCGAAGAGTGTGATCGATCTGGCGGAGACAGTGCCTTTTTTTGCTGACCGAAGAGTGATCATGCTGGAGGATACAGGATTTTTTAAAAACCAGTGCACAGATTTGCCGGAATATATGGCGGAACTGCCGGATTACCTCTGCATGATCTTTGTGGAAGACGAAGTGGACAAGCGGAGCCGGATGTTCAAGGCTGTGAAGAAATACGGCAGAATTGTGGAGTTTGCAAAGCAGGATTCCCAGACCCTGATGCGCTGGGTCTTAGGCATGATGAAACGGGAAGGAAAGAAGATAACCCAGGGAGATATGGAACTGTTTCTGACTAAGACAGGAACAGATATGGGAAACATAGAAAAAGAGCTGGAAAAGCTTCTCTGCTATACCATGGGCAGGGATGTCATTACAGCCGGGGACATTGAGGCGGTATGCACCACCCAGATCACAAACCATATTTTCGACATGATCAAGTCTGTGGCGGAGAAGAAGCAGAAGCGGGCACTGGATCTGTACTATGACCTGCTCTCCTTAAAAGAGCCGCCCATGAGGATCCTCTTTCTCCTTGCCCGGCAGTTTAACCTGATCATGCAGGTGAAAGAGCTTTCCCGGGAGGGATATGACCAGCCTGCCATTGCCAAGAGGACCGGGCTTCAGCCTTTTGTGGTCAGAAATTATGCGGGGTATGCCCACAGGTACAGCACAGAGGAGCTGCGCGCCGCTGTGGAGGAATGTGTGCAGACGGAGGCAAAGGTAAAGACAGGATATATGAATGATGTGATGAGTGTGGAACTTCTGCTGGTGAAATTCAGCAGCAGCTAAGCAGCCTGAACCGCTGCCGGCATCCGGCCATGAAAAAACGCTGCCATGGTCCGGATGCCGGTATTTTGCGGGATAAAAAAATCCCGGCTGATGACGGGCAGCCGGGATTTTAAATATTCTGTCTATATGATTAGAGTGCGTTTACAGCTTTGGATAATCTGGAAACTTTTCTTGCTGCATTGTTTTTGTGGTAAACACCTTTGGATGCAGCTTTGTCGATGGTAGAGATAGCGTTCTGCAGAGCTGCTGCTGCTGCCTCTTTATCTTTTGCTGTAACTGCTGCTTCTACCTTTTTGATAGAAGTTTTCACTGCTGATTTGATAGATTTATTTCTGTCAGCTTTTGTTTTGTTTACTAAAATTCTTTTCTTTGCGGATTTAATATTTGCCAAACCGTACACCTCCAAAATTGTTTTCAATATTATTTTTTATTCGTGACAATAGGAAGACGCAGAACGCACTTTCTATCGTTTGTTATGGTTTTGTACCGGTTAGACACGGACACGCCGGTACCACATGCTTTTTTATTCTAGTTGATTTAATTGTAAATGTCAATACATAAAATCCCCCAAAATGCAAAAAATAGGAACAAATACCCCCGGAAAGGAAGGTTGGATATGGCTTTAGGAAGAATACGCACGGACCTGGCACTGGAAACAAAAGAGAAATTCGAGGAGGACAATGTGGAAATCCGAGGTGTGATCATCGAGGAGGACTACAATGAGGAGAAAGATATCCGCACCACAACCGTAAAAATTGAGACAGAGAACGGGGCAAAAGCCATGGGACGTCCTCAGGGTGTTTATATAACGCTGGAGGCACCGAATATGTCTGTGCCGGATGAGGATTATCACAGGGAGATCTCAAAAGAGCTGGCAAAACATATCAGAAAGCTGGTTCCTATGGAAAAAGAGCTGACCGTCCTGGTGGTGGGCCTTGGAAACCGGGAGGTGACACCGGATGCTCTGGGGCCTGATGTGGTCTCCAATCTGCGCATTACCCGTCACGTGATACAGGAGTACGGAGTGCAGAGCATGGGCAGGGAATATGCCAACAGCATCAGCGGCCTGGTACCCGGTGTTATGGCCCAGACAGGCATGGAAACGCTGGAGATCATCAAGGGTGTGGTGGATGAGACGAAGCCGGATGTGGTGTTCGCCGTGGATGCCCTGGCAGCCCGCAGCACAAAACGCCTGAATCGGACGATTCAGATCACGGATACAGGCATCAATCCCGGCTCCGGTGTGGGAAACCACAGAAACGGGCTGAGTGAGGAAACTCTGGGCGTAAAGGTGATCGGCATCGGCGTGCCGACTGTGGTGGATGCAGCCACCATCGTGCAGGATTCCATGGCCCACCTGCTGGATACCCTGGAAGAGTCCGAGAAAAAAGAATTTCTGGAGGAAATGATCGCACCATCCCTCCACAGCATGTTTGTGACTCCAAAAGATGTGGATGAGACCGTGAAACGCCTGTCCTACACCATTTCCGAGGGACTGAACATGGCATTTGAGCAGGCATAAGGAAGAAGACACGTCCCTGTTTTTTCTCCGCAGACGCATAATTCATGTAAGTTGTCTCATATATAGATATGAGGTGATAGGGTGAAGAAGATGGATGATGGAAAGCTTCTGCGGATTGTGTTGTGGCTGCTCTTATGTGCTGTTGGAGCATATATTCTCATAAAAGGAATGTCTTTAGATAAAAAAACGCTGGTGAACATGTGCAGGGATGCCCAGGAGAAAGCCATAGAGGCATACCTGCCGGGAATCCTGGAGACGGAAGGGGTCAAGACCCAGACGCCTGTGGAGTGGCTCTGCAGCAAAGTGGAGGAACAGCTTCCGTTTCTGGGGACCATCCAGGCAAAGGAGATGGAAGAGACAGAGAAGGACCGGGAGACAGACAAGAAGATCATGGAGGAAAATTCCGATTTTCTTGAGGCAAAGCTTCTGGAAGAAAACCAGGAGGCAGGCCCTGTGGGGTCCGGCGAGGAAAACACAGGGGGCGTGGATGCCCAGAGTGAAACCCAACAAAGTGCGGAAAATACGGAAACTCTGCAGGATGCAGGCGGAGAGAATGCACAGACAGCAGACGCGGGTGATGGCGGGCAGGCAGAGGCTTCTGCGGCCAATGCCATTGTAAATCCCATTTCCCTTGATATGTTCCAGGATTTTGACTATGTGATCAGCAATTTTTACACCATTGACAAGACCACCAGCATCAACAGCGACCAGTTAAACGCCCCGGCCCTTGTGTCGGAGGATCTGAAAATGACAACAGGAAATGACCAGCCGCAGATACTGGTGTATCACAGCCATTCCCAGGAAGAATTCATTGACTCCAACCCGGGAGATCCCAGTACCAGCATTGTGGGGGTGGGAGAATATCTGGTTCGTCTTTTAAGAGATACATACGGCTATAATGTGCTCCATGTGACAGATACCTTTGACATTGTGGACGGAAAACTGGACAGAAATAAAGCCTACAACTACGCCCAGGATAAAATCAGCCAGGTGCTGGAGGAAAATCCCAGTGTGGAGGTGGTCATTGACCTGCACAGAGACGGTGTGCCGGACGACAAACACTTGGTCACGGACGTGAACGGCAAGCCAACGGCCAAAATTATGTTTTTCAACGGATTGAGCCGCACCAACCAGAACGGGGATATTGAATATCTGCCGAATCCCTACATTCAGGATAATCTGGCATTCTCCCTGCAGCTTGCGCTTCAGGCAAAGCAGTATTACCCGGATTGGCTGCGCACCATCTATCTGAGAGGCTACCGCTACAATCTCCATCTGCGGCCCAAAGCCCTTCTTGTGGAATGCGGTGCTCAGACCAATACCGTGGAGGAAGAAATGAATGCCATGGAACCTTTGGCGGACGTGCTGAATAAAGTCTTAGAAGGGGAATGAACGGCGAAGAAATGCTTGATTCCCCCTAAACCTTCGTGCTATACTAACATGGGCTTGCTGTGAAATGCAGGAAGCCCATTTAAAGTGTAAGAATAAGAAAGTAACCATATTCGTATTTTGAGAAGAGATAGAGAAAAACAATAGGAGGAATCAAGCAGTGGCAGGAGTTGACCAGAGTAAAATCCGTAATTTTTGTATCATCGCACATATAGACCATGGAAAATCCACCCTGGCGGACCGGATTATTGAAAAGACAGGACTTTTGACAGAGAGGGAAATGCAGTCTCAGGTTCTGGATAACATGGATCTGGAGAGGGAGAGGGGCATAACCATCAAGTCCCAGGCAGTCCGCATTGTCTACCAGGCAAAAGACGGAGAGGAATATATTTTCAATCTGATCGACACGCCGGGCCACGTGGACTTCAACTATGAGGTGTCCAGAAGTCTGGCCGCCTGTGACGGCGCCATTCTGGTGGTGGATGCTGCCCAGGGCATTGAGGCTCAGACTCTTGCAAATGTCTATCTGGCGCTGGATCATGACCTGGATGTATTTCCGGTCATCAATAAAATAGATCTTCCCAGTGCGGAACCGGACAGAGTGAAAAATGAGATCGAGGATGTCATCGGTATAGAAGCCCAGGATGCGCCTCTGATCTCCGCCAAGATGGGACTGAACATTGAGGAAGTTCTGGAGAAGATTGTGGAGAAGATACCGGCACCCGCCGGTGATGCCCAGGCACCTCTGCAGGCTCTTATTTTCGATTCTGTTTACGATTCCTACAAGGGTGTCATTGTGTTCTGCAGGATTAAAGAAGGAAGCGTAAAAAAAGGTACGAAAATCCGTATGATGGCAACCGGCGCAGTGGAGGAAGTAGTGGAAGTGGGATACTTCGGAGCGGGACAGTTTCTTCCCTGCGACGAACTGTCTGCCGGCATGGTAGGTTATATCACCGCCAGCATCAAAAATGTAAAAGACACCCGCGTGGGCGATACCATAACAGATGACGAAAACCCCTGTGCAGAGCCTCTTCCCGGTTATAAGAAGGTAAACCCCATGGTGTACTGCGGTGTATATCCTGCGGACGGCTCCAAGTACCAGGATTTGAGGGATGCCCTGGACAAGCTCCAGTTAAATGATGCCTCCCTGCAGTTTGAGCCGGAGACCTCTGTAGCGCTGGGCTTTGGTTTCCGCTGCGGTTTTCTGGGACTGCTCCATCTGGAGATCATTCAGGAGCGTCTGGAAAGGGAATATAACCTGGACCTGGTAACAACTGCCCCGGGCGTTGTTTACAAAGTGCACAAGACCAACGGTGAGATGATGGATCTGACCAACCCATCCAATCTGCCTGACCCATCTGAGATTGAATACATGGAAGAACCCATGGTAAAAGCAGAAATCATGGTGACTACAGATTTCATCGGCCCTATTATGGATCTCTGCCAGGAGCGCCGCGGGCAGTATCAGGGCATGGAATACATGGAAACCACTCGTGCTCTTTTGAAATACCATCTGCCTCTCAATGAAATTATTTATGATTTCTTCAATGCCCTGAAATCACGTTCCAGAGGATATGCGTCCTTTGACTATGAGATGCTGGGATATGAGCGCAGCGACCTTGTCAAGCTGGATATTCTGGTGAACAAGGAGGAAGTGGATGCCCTCTCCTTTATCGTGTTTGAAGGCTCTGCCTATGAGCGCGGCAGGAAGATGTGCGGGAAACTGAAGGAGGAGATTCCCAGACAGCTTTTTGAAATCCCCATTCAGGCAGCCATCGGCAGCAAGATCATTGCCCGTGAGACCGTGAAGGCCATGAGAAAAGACGTGCTGGCAAAATGTTACGGCGGCGATATTTCCCGAAAGAGAAAGCTTCTGGAGAAGCAGAAGGAAGGAAAGAAACGTATGCGCCAGGTAGGAAATGTAGAGATTCCGCAGAAGGCATTTATGAGTGTTCTGAAGCTGGACGATAAATAGGATTTTGTAACTATTCAGCCAGCTGAATCGTTACGGGTATTCGCCCATTAAAAATCGCTTCGCGATGGGGCGAATACCTGCCGCC
>PPYE01275377.1_pt1 | contig 32792 bp, 30 predicted proteins | sample 1559881 | NCBI WGS metagenome assembly PPYE01 (sample SAMN08240022, study PRJNA423297) | Human gut metagenome, whole genome shotgun sequencing project.
CCCCAGCCCAGTCCCAGGACAAACCAGAGATCCAGCCCGATGTTGAGGACGGTGGACACGGCCAGAAAGGCCAGCGGGGCCACCGAATTGCCCACCGAGCGCAGCAGGCAGGCGAAGTAGTTATAGAGGAAGGTGAAGCAGACGCCCAGCAGTACCACCCGCAGGTAGGCCCGGGTCTCGTCCCAGGCCCCGGCGGGGATGCGCAGCAGGGTCATCACCGGCTCCAGCAGGGCCAGCACCCCCACGTTGAGTAGCACCGCCACGGAGCCGATAAACACAAAGGAGGCGAAGAGGCACCGCTTCAGCTCCTCCTCCCGCTCCGCGCCGTAGAGCATGGACCACAGGGCGCCGCTGCCCATGCACAGGCCCAGCAGCACCGAGGTGAGAAAGGTCATCAGGGTAAAGGAGAAGCCCACCGACGCCAGGGCCGACGCCCCCAGCGCCCGGCCCACAATGAGGGTGTCGGCGATGTTGTAGCACTGCTGGAGCAGATTGCCCGCGATCATGGGACCGGCGAACAGCAGCATAGGGCGGGTGATTCCACCCCGGGTCAAATCCATCTGCATTGGCTCACGCACTTTCGTTTTGAATGTTTTATCTTTCTTTTCGTAAGAATCATAGCAAATCCAGAGGAAAAATACAAGGCTATACTTGCCTTTTTTCTTCAGCCGGGATAAGATAACAAACACAGCTTGACAGATAGAGGGGGCGGAGGCGTTGTTTTTAAGTGGTCTGGACGACATCGACCGGCGGCTGGTGGAGCTGCTCATCCACAACGCCCGTATGTCCTACTCAGATCTGGGCCAGGCGGTTGGGCTGTCCCGTGTGGCGGTGAAGGCCCGCGTCCGCGCCCTGGAGGAGCGGGGCGTGATCGAGGAGTACACCACCATTGTCAATCCCCAGAAGATCAGCGGTGCTGTGTCCTGCTACTTTGAGCTTGAGGTAGAGCCCGCCCAATTCAGCGCGGTGGTGAATACCCTGCGCGCCAGCGATACCGTGACCCAGATCTACCAGGTGTCCGGCCGCAACAAGCTCCACGTCCACGCCGTGGCGGCTGGCCAGGGGGAACTGGAGGACTTTCTGGACCGGGTCATCCACCGTCTGCCCGGCGTTGCCAGCCTGAGCTGCAACATCATCCTCTCCCGCATCAAGGACATCAAGGGCCTGCGCCTGTAAGAAAAATCGTGCACTTTCCGCCAAAGTGTGCTATACTATGGATTTGAATTCATTTCATCCGGAAAGGGTGGTTTTCATGCGAAAAGAAATTCTGCTGCCCGCCGTGGCGGTGGCTGGCGGCGGGGCCGGCTTTGTCCTGCGCCGCTGGGAGCTGGCCACGGCCTTTGAGGCGGACACCGGCTTACCCATTCCCGGCGCCCCGGCCACTCTCGCCCTCATCGCCCTTTCGGTTGCCATGGCGGCGGTTCTGGCCCTGCTCTGCCGGGGCAAATACCCCTCCTTCACCGGCTACGACGAGGCCTTTCAGGCCAAGGGAAACACCCTGTACGCCACCGCTATGGTGCTCTCCGCCTTCCTGCTCTTGGGGGCGGCGGTGCTGATGGTGCTCTCCTTTGTCCAGGGGACCAACACCGTCTACACCCGCCTGCTGCTGGCCGCCCTGGCGGCGGTCTCCTTCTTCTGCGTAATGCAGACGGCGCAGAACAGCTTTAAGGGCCTGGACAGGGGCAAGTACAGCTTCACCCTGCTGATGCCCGCCTACACCTGCTGCGTGTGGCTGATCGCCGCCTACCAGGTGCGGGCCGGAGATCCGGTGCAGCTGGACTATGTGTATGAGCTTTTCGCCATCATCGCCTCCCTGCTGGGACTCTACTTCCACGCCGGCTTCTCCTTTGAGCGGGGCCGGGTGTTCTGGGCTGGGCTGTTCTCCCTGCTGGGGATCTACTTCTGCCTGACCACCCTGGCCGACCAGCACGATCTGGCCACGACGCTGCTCTATGGCTTCGCCATCCTCTATTTGCTCTCGTCCACGGTGACGCTTCTGTACAATGCCGGCCGGCCGGAGCTCCTGGCCCGGGCCGAAAACGATACAACGGAGGGAACGCCCGATGAATCCTGAGAAATTCTATATCACCACCCCGATCTACTACCCCTCGGACAAGCTGCACATCGGCCACACCTACTGCACCGTGGCCACCGACGCCATGGCCCGCTACAAGCGCCTGCGGGGCTGTGAGGTCATGTTCCTCACCGGCACTGACGAGCACGGCCAGAAGATCGAGGACAAGGCCAAGGAGGCCGGCGTATCCCCCAAGGAGTTTGTCGACCACATCGTGGAGGGCCCCCGGGGCGTGCTCGACCTGTGGAGGCTGATGAACATCTCCAACGACCGGTTCATCCGCACCACCGACGACTACCACGTGGAGTCCGTGCAGAAGATCTTCAAGCAGCTCTATGAGCAGGGGGACATCTACAAGGGCAAATATGTGGGCAAGTATTGCAAGCCCTGCGAATCCTTCTGGACGGAGACCCAGCTCAAGGACGGCAAGTGCCCCGACTGCGGCCGGGACGTGGTGGATGCCGAGGAGGAGGCCTACTTCTTCCGCCTGTCCAAGTACGCCGACCGCATCCGGCATCTGCTAGAGGACACCGACTTCCTGGAGCCCCGCAGCCGGGTCAATGAGATGGTGAACAACTTCATCAAGCCCGGCCTGGAGGATCTGTGCGTCTCCCGCACCTCCTTCTCCTGGGGCGTGCCGGTGGACTTCGACCCCGGCCACGTGGTGTATGTGTGGATCGACGCCCTGTCCAACTACATCAACGCCCTGGGCTACGGCAACGGCCGCTACCACGACTTTGAGAAGTTCTGGCCCGCCGACGTGCACTTTGTGGGCAAGGAGATCGTGCGCTTCCACTCCATCATCTGGCCCGCCATCCTCATGGCCCTGGGCCTGCCCCTGCCCAAGAAGGTGTACGGCCACGGCTGGCTGCTGCTGGACGGCGGCAAGATGAGCAAGTCCAAGGGCAACGTGGTGGACCCCTACCTGCTGGCCGAGCGCTACGGGGTGGACGCCCTGCGCTACTTCCTGCTGCGGGAGTTCCCCTTCGGCACCGACGGCAACTTCTCCAACGAGGCCCTCATCGGCCGCATCAACACCGACCTGGCCAACGACCTGGGCAACCTGGTCAGCCGCACCACCGCCATGGTGGGCAAGTACTTCGGCGAGCGCCTGCCGGAGGGCTGCGGCGCCACCGGGGACGAGGCGGAGCTGGCCGCCATGCTGACCCAGGCCCAGGGCGAGGTGAACCTCTCCATGGACTTCCCGGAGGACGACCCCCGGAAGTACGACGTGGAGCTCATCGCCCTGGCCGCCGGCCTGCGGGGCCGCTACGAGGCGCAGATGGAGCACTACGCCTTCCAGGACGCCCTGGTGGAGGTGTTCAAGCTCATCGGCCGGGCCAACAAGTATATCGACGAGAACAAGCCCTGGGCACTGGCCAAGGACGAGGCCCAGAAGCCCCGCCTGGCCCACGTGCTCTACAATCTGCTGGAGTGCGTGCGCCTTTCCGCCGTACTGCTCACCCCCTTTATGCCCGAGACCTGCGGAAAGATCTTCGCCCAGCTCGGCGTAGACGAAGGCGCGCGCACCTGGGAGTCCGCCGGAGCGTGGGGCCTGCTCCCCGCCGGCGCGGCGGTGAGCAAGGGGGAGAACCTGTTCCCCCGCATCGACGTGGAGAAGGAGCTGGCCGCCCTGGACGAGCTGCAGGCCGAGGCCCGCAGGGCCGCCCTCCCCGCCGTGGAGGTGGAGCCCTTCGCCCAGGAGAGCGTGGACTTCGACACCTTCTGCAAGAGCGACTTCCGGGCCGTGAAGGTCAAGGCGTGTGAGAGCGTGAAAAAGAGCGCCAAGCTCCTCAGGTTCATCCTGGACGACGGTTCCGGGACTGACCGCCAGATCCTCTCCGGCATCGCCATGTACTACAAGCCGGAGGAACTGGTGGGCAAGACCCTGGTAGCCATTATCAACCTTCCCCCCCGCAAGATGATGGGGCAGGAGAGCTGCGGCATGCTGCTCTCCGCCGTCCACACCGAGCACGGGGAGGAGAAGCTCCACCTGGTTATGGTGGACGACGCTATCCCCGCCGGCGCCAAGCTGTGCTGAGCGCATCCTGTATAAACAGAGGGGGCGCGCCTGCGTTTGCAGGCGCGCCCCTTGCTGTTCTCTATCCCCTGTCCCGGCGCAGCAGGCGCCGGAAGCTCAGGTCGATGGCCAGGGCCCCCAATGGGGCAGTGACCAGGATAGCGACTACCGCCACGGTGAGCACCACCTGCCCACAGGCCAGGCCCATGGCCAGAGGGACACCGCCGATGGCGGCCTGCACTGTAGCTTTGGGCAGATAGGCCAGCACGGCAAACAGCCGCTCCCGTCCGCTCAGGCGGCTCCCCGCCACGCAGAGGAGCACCCCCACAGCCCGGAAACACAGCACCCCCAGCACCGTGGCCACGGCGGCCAGCCCTGCCGCCGCGGCGTAGCCGATGTCCACCTCGGCCCCCACCAGGACAAAGAGCATCACCTCGGCCGCCACCCACAGCTTACCGAACTTGGCAGTGAGCCGCTCCGCCGCCGGCCTCCGCCAACGGCGCAGGCCCAGGCCCGTCCCCAGAACAGCCAGCAGCCCGGAGAAGGGGACCACCCCCTCCGCCGCGTCCTCCAGGGCAACCAGCAGGAAAGCCAGCGCCAGCAGCACCACCACCTTGGCCGAGTCCCGCAGGTGGAAGCGGGTGAAGCATTTAGCCAGGACGTATCCCAGCCCCAGGCCCGCCGCCCCACCCAGCACAATGGATACCGGCACCCCCGCCAGGGCCGCAGGGGAAAAGCTGCCTCCCTGAGCCATGCCGGTAAAGGAGGTAAAGAGGACGATGACGAACACATCGTCCACCGAGGCCCCGGCGAGAATCATCTGGGGGATGCCCTTGTCTGCGCCATAGCCCTCCTCCATCAGCCTGAGCATCCGGGGAACGATGACCGCGGGGGACACCGCCCCCACCACTGCGCCCATAATGGCGGCGTCCAACACGTCCACCCCCAGCAGCCGGGGAGCCAGCAGCACCATGCCCAGCACCTCAAAGGAAGCGGGCACGAAGCACAGCAGCACGGCGGGCCGCCCGGCCCGGCGCAGATCCTCCAGCTCCAGGGACAGGCCCGCCCGGGTGAGGATGATCACCAGGGCGAGCTGCCGCAGGTCTGCGGAAATACCTAACAGGGATGGGCTGAGCAGGTTAAGTACGCAGGGCCCCAGCAGAATCCCCGCCAGCAGCATCCCCACCAGGGACGGCAGGCGGAGCCTGCTGGCCATGGTCCCCAGGGCCATGCCCAGCAGCAGCACATAGGCGAGACTGGTTAACATAACAAATCATTCCTCTCCAGAGGGCAGAAAAAAAGCCAATGCCCCCTGCAATCTCTTGCAGAAGTCATCAGCCAAGCGGCGGTTCGGGCCAGCGCCCCGGGAGAACCTCATTCCCGTGTTCCGGCTGCTATCCTACCATACATCCCTTCCCCTGTCAAGACCGCCTTTTTCGATATCCTTAGAGATTCCTTAGAATTACCTGCTATCCTGTGGACAGACCACAAAAAGGAGCTGTCCGCAATGGAAACACATCATATCACCCCCGCCCGGGGGTTGTCCGAGACGGGGCTGAAATGGATCGCCCTGGTCACCATGGTGCTGGACCACATTCACTACTTTTTCAGCTTTACCGGGTGCGTCCCCGAGTGGTTCAGTATGGTGGGGCGGCTGGGCGCGCCCCTGTTCCTGTTCTGCCTGGTGGAGGGCTTCACCCACACCCACAGCCGGAAGCGGTACTTCGCAAGGGTCTACGTCCTCTCCACCGCCATGTCTCTCCTGTTCTTCTTCATGGCCTTTGCCCACGTGCTGGTGCGGCCCGACGGGTTCTACCCCGCCAACGGCATGATGACCACCTTTGTGATTCTCATGGTGATGTTCCAGGGCATCGACTGGCTGGGCCGGCGGCATATTGTCCGGGGCCTGGCGGCGCTTCTTCTCCCCCTGGCCTGGCCCTTCCTGGCCTCCGCCCTCTCCCTGGCCGTCCCCGCCCTGGCCACCCCCGTGGGCCTGGCGGCCTACTCCGTTCTCCCCGCCTGGGGCATCACCGGGGACAGCAGTTGGCCGGTGCTGGCCATGGGGCTGGTGCTCTACCTGTTCCGCCGGAACCGGAGGGGGCAGGTACTGGCCTTCGCCGTGTTCTATTTTCTTTACGGGGTGGTGTATATGGGCCTCATGGCCTCCCAGATGCCCGATTTCGCCTGGAGCCAGCTCTTCACCCGGTACTACGAGATCTACGGCATCCTGGCCGCGCCCCTCATGCTGTGCTATAATGGGCAGCGGGGCGGAGGCCACAAGCGGCTGTTCTACGCCTTCTATCCCGCCCATATTTACATCCTCTACGCCCTGTCGTGGGGGCTCTATCTTCTGCTGAACTGAGGTGGTATCCATGGCCCATATTCTGGTGGTGGACGACGACGGGGATCTCCGCGCCCTGCTGAAAACCGCCCTGGAGCGGGACGGACACCAGGTCTCCCTCCTCGACCGCGGCGGGGCGGTGAGCGAGGCCCACTGCCGCTGGGCGGACTGCATTCTCCTGGACGTGATGATGCCGGGGGAGGACGGCTTTGCCACCTGCCGCCGCATCCGCGCCCTGGCCGCCTGCCCCATTCTCTTTCTCACCGCCAAGACCGAGGAGGCCGACGTGCTCACCGGCCTGGGGCTGGGTGGGGACGACTACCTGTCCAAGCCCTTCCGCATCGCGGAGCTGAGGGCCAGGGTGGCCGCTCACCTGCGGCGGGAGTCCCGGGCGCCCCGCAGCCGCATCCGCCGCGGCGGGCTGGACTTCGATCTGGAGGAGCGGGCCGTCTACTGCGGGGAGGAACCGCTGCACCTGACCCGAAGCGAGTATGCCATCTGCGCCCATCTGGCCGCCCACCCCGCCCAGACCTTTACCAAGGAGCAGATCTACGAGGCGGTATTCGGCTTTGACGGCACGGCGGACTCCTCCGCCATCACGGAGCACATCAAGAACATCCGCGCCAAGCTGCGGGCCGTGGGGCTCTCCCCCATCCAGACCGTGTGGGGGGTGGGCTACAAATGGGAAAGCGCATGAGGCGGCGGACGGGGCTCACCGCCCTGTTCTGGCGCTACCTGCTCGTCACCGGCGGGGCGGTGGTGCTGCTGGCCGTCCTCTGGTGGGGCGGCCTGTCCGCCCTGCTCCGCAGCGGCTTTGTCCTCCCGGCGGGCACCGCCGCCGGGCAGGCGGACGGGCTGGTCCGCGCCCTGGAGGCCGGGGAGCTAACCCCGGCGGAGCTGCCCCACTACTACCGCTGGGCCGTCTTTGACGGCTCCGCCCAGGCGGTGGGGCAGCGCGGCATGGACGGGCGGCGCCTGGGCTATGCCCGGGCCGCGCTGGAGGGCGACCGCACCCTCCACGGCTTCCCCTACCAGCAGTACCACCGCTCCGCCCAGCTCCCCGACGGCACGGTGTGCCTGCTCCAGTTCGACTACTCCATGCCCTACGGCTCCCCCGCGCTCCAGGGGAGGCTTCCGGAGTTCCAGACCTGCGCCACGGCGGTGCTGCTGGCGGCCTGGCTGGCCGCCGGGGCCCTCTCCACCCGGCACTTCGCCGGCCTGCTCCGGCGGGACGCCGCCCTCCTCACCGCCGCCACCGGGGCCATCGCCGCCCGGCGGCTGGACCTCCCCCTGGACGGCGGGGCCCGGGTGCGGGAGCTGGGGGAGAGCCTGGCCGCTATGGAGCAGCTCCGGAAGGCCCTGGCCCGGTCTCTGTCCGAGCAGTGGGCCATGGAGCAGGAGCGCACCCAGGCGCTGGCCGCCCTGGCCCACGACCTCAAGACCCCCCTGTCCATCGTCAGCGGCAGCGCGGAGCTGCTGGAGGAGGACGCCCTCTCCCCCGCCCAGCGGGAGCGCGTGGACGCCATTCTCCGCAGCGCCGGACGTATCCGGGACTATATGGAGCAGCTCCGCGCCCTCACCGCCACCGGGGGCCCGGCGGAGGCGGGCGGACGGGCGACGGCGGAGCTGTCCGCGCTGGCGGAGGGCTGGGCGGCCGCCGGGCGCGGCCTGTGCGCCCCCAGAGGGCTGCGCTTTTCTCTGGACTGCCCCGCCTCCCGCCCCTGCGCCCTGTTCCGGTCGGAGTTGGACCGGGCGGTGCTCAACCTGCTGGACAACGCCGCCCGCTTCACCCCGGCGGGGGGCGCGGTGCGCCTGTCGGCGTATGTGGAGGGAGATGTGCTCACCGTGGCCGTGGAGGACTCCGGCCCCGGCTTCTCCCCCGAGGCCCTGGCCCGGGCGGGGCGGGGCTTTTACACCGGCGACGCTAGCCGGCCCCGGGAGGGCCACATGGGCATGGGTCTCACCTTCGCCCGCCAGACCGCCCGCCGCCACGGCGGGACGCTGGAGCTGTCCAACACCGGCCGGGGGGCCCGGGCGGCCCTCACCCTGCCCCTCTGAAGAAGGCGGCGCGGAAAACCGCGCCGCCTTCTTGTATTTTTGCCCGTTCCGCGCTATCATAGAGGGAGAACCCATCCCAACACTGTGAGGTCTGCCCTATGATTTTTGACACCCACGCCCACTACTACGACGAGGCCTTCGACGCCGACCGGGACGCGCTGCTCGCCTCCCTGCCCGGCCGGGGGGTGGCCCTGGTGGTCTGCCCCGGCTGCGATCCGGAGTCCTCCCGCCAGTCCATCGCCCTGGCGGAGCGGTACGGCTTTCTCTACGCCGCCGCCGGATACCACCCGGAGAATCTGGAGGGGGCGGCCCTCTCCGACCTGGACGCCGTCAAGGCCCTGTGCGCCCACCCGAAGGTGGTGGCGGTGGGGGAGATCGGCCTGGACTACTACTGGCTCAAGACGCCGGAGGAGCGGGCCGGCTCCCGGGACTTCTTCGACGCCCAGCTCTCCCTGGCGGAGGAGCTCAACCTCCCCGCCATCGTCCACGACCGGGACGCCCACCGGGACTGCCTGGACATCGTCCGCGCCCACCCCGGCGTCCGTGGGGTGTTCCACTGCTACTCCGGCAGCCTGGAGGACGCCAAGGTGCTGGTGGACAAGGGCTGGATGCTCTCCTTCACCGGCAATATCACCTTCAAAAACGCCCGCCGGGCCCCCGACATCCTCCGCTGGCTGCCCCTGGAGCGGCTGATGCTGGAGACCGACGCCCCCTACATGGCCCCCGAGCCGTACCGGGGCCAGCGGTGCGACTCCACCATGATCGCCCGCTCCGCCGAGACGGTGGCCCAGCTCCGGGGCCTCACCCGGGACGAGGTGGAGGCCGTTACCCTGGAGAACGGCAAGAAGTTCTTCGGCATCGCCTGAGCGGCGGACGGCCCCCGGCCGCCCGCCTGTCCTGGATCGGAATTGATAAGGGAGGTAATCCACTATGATGACCATTTCCTATGAGTATGAGGGCGCGCTCTACGTGAACCTCACCAACAGGTGCGACTGCGCCTGCGTATTCTGCCTGCGCCACAACGGCCACAAGGGCTCCATCTACGCCGACGACCTGTGGCTGGAGCACGAGCCCACCCGGCAGGAGGCCCTGGACAACCTGCTGGCCCGGGACTTCTCCCAGTACCGGGAGCTGGTGTTCTGCGGCTTTGGAGAGCCCATGTACCGCACCGACGACATCGTGTGGCTGGTGGACGAGCTGAAAAAGCGGGTGCCCAACCTGCCCCCGGTGCGCATCAACACCAACGGCCACGCCAACCTGTTCCTGGGCCGGGACGTGGCCCCCCTGCTCCAGGGGCGCATTGACACCATCTCCATCTCCCTCAACGGCTCCACGCCGGAGGAGTACTGCGCCGTCACCAAGCCCCGCCAGGGCGTGCAGGCGTGGGACGCCATGCTGGACTTTGCCCGGGAGTGCCGGGAGTACGTGCCCCACGTGGTCATGACCATCGTGGACAAGGACAAGACGCCGGAGGAGATCGCCCGCTGCCGCAGGCTGACCGAGGACTTGGGCGTTACCCTTCGTATCCGGGCCTATATCCCGGACTGAAACAGCTCTCTCATATGGGCAGGCGCGCCCGGCATAGCCGGGCGCGCCTGTTGTTTTGTCTCTATGCGGCGGAGTCCTGCTCCAGCTCCTCCAGCGCCTCCCACTCGGAGTCGGCGGAGAACCGGAAGCGGCCCATCTGGTCGTAAACCTCCACATGCCCGCGTACATAGCGAATCTCGTAATTCATTGGTCAGCGCTCCTTTCTGTCTCGTTGTGAGTACAGTATAAGAAATACGCCGTCCAATAAACAGGACTATTCCTCCAGGGCCCGCAAGAACCGCTCCCACTCCTCCGGGTGCTCCACAAAGGCTTTGGGGCAGAGCTTCCCCGTCACATCATAGTGGCGGATCACCTGGCTGGTGTCGAGGCCGTACTCCTCCATGAGCCAGCGGGTGAGACGCACCAGGGACTCATAGGTGGCGGAGGTGAATTCCCCGCTGTCGTCCGGGTGGCAACACTCGATGGAGATCGTGTCGTCGTTGCGCTGGTTGGAGCAGTAGGCCACCTCGTTGAGCGGGACGTTCTGGAGCACCTCTCCGTCCAGCCCCACCAGGAAGTGGCTGGAGGCGTAGGTCTCCCCCGTCTGGGCCAGGTTGGTGAAAAAGCTGTGGTTCTGCGCCGCCGTGGTACCCGGGTTGCCCACGTAGTGGATGACGATGCCGTTGACCTCCTCCAGAGGCGTGCCGGGCCGGGAGAACTCGTTGAGGGGGAGCAGCTCCACCGTGATCCAGTCCGGCGTCTCCGGCAGGGGGCGCTCCCCGGGGGCGAAGGGGTCGATCCACTTGATGACCAGCAGCACCGCCACCAGGGCCAGCAGACACGGAATCAGCCGGGGCCGGTGCCTCACCCGCCACCGGCGGCGTACCGGAGTCTCTACGGGCATGCTTCCCCCTCCTTTCCACAAATTTATCTCTATTATAGCAGGGTTTTGCCCCGCCGTCTTTTACGGTTTTCTTACGTTTTGCCTCCGCCCCCGCGGGATCTGCCCGGTCGGCCGGACAAAAAGCCCCCCGGCCGGCGCCGGGGGGCTGGTTTATGGTTCGCGGAGGGCCTGGTCGAAGGCCGCCTTGACCTCGGGCAGAAAGCAGACAAAGGTGACGGTCTCCAATGTGTTATCCTGCGCCGCAAAATCACGCACTGTATTCACCGCGATGGCGGCCGCCTCCGCCAGCGGGTAGCCGTACACCCCGGCGGAGATGGCGGGAAAGGCCACCGTCCGGCAGCTGTGCTCCACGGCCAGGGTCAGGCTGCTCCGGTAGCAGGAGGCCAGGAGCTCCGCCTCTCCGTGGCCGCCCCCTTCCAGATGGGGCCGGGGGTGTGAATCACGTATTTTGCGGGCAATTTATAACCCTTTGTAATCTTAGCCTGCCCGGTCTCACAGCCGTGGAGGGTACGGCACTCGGCCAATAGCTCCGGGCCGGCCGCCCGGTGGATGGCTCCGTCCACACCGCCGCCCCCCAGCAGGGTGCGGTTGGCGGCGTTGACGATGGCATCGGCCTCAATCCGGGTGATGTCGCCCAGCACGCACTCAATCTGCGCCATGCTCCTCCTCCTCGCGGGCGTCCTGCTCCGCCTCGGCCTCCACAGCCTGATAGGCCGCCGGGGGCTGGAGCGCCGCCGGGTCGGTAAAGACCTGCTCGAAGGTCTTGGCGTCCATGTTCTCGTACCGGAGCAAATACTCCGCCACGATGTCCAGCTCCCTCCGGCGATGGGTGAGGATCTCCCCGCAGCGGGCGTAGGCCCCGTCCACCAGGGCCTTCACCTCCTCATCGATGAGGGCAGCCACCTCCTCGGAGTAGTTCTTGGTCTGGGCCATGGAGCGGCCGATGAATACCTCGTCGTGGCCGGAGTCGAAGACCACATTGCCCACCTTCTCGCTCATGCCGTAGCGGGTGACCATGTTGCGGGCGATGGCGCTGGCCTTTTGCAGGTCGTTGCCCGCGCCGGTGGAGATGTCCCCCAAAGCCAACTGCTCGGCGGCCCGGCCGCCCAGGCAGACGGCGATGCGCTCGGTGAGCTGCTGCCTGGTCTGGAAGGTCACGTCCTCCTGGGGCAGGGAGATGGTCATGCCGCCGGCCATGCCCCGGGGGATGATGGTGATCTCATGCACCGGGTCCTGGGTGGGCAGGTCGTGGATGACAATGGCGTGGCCCGCCTCGTGGTAGGCGGTGAGCTTCCGCTCCCGCTCGATGACCACCCGGCTCTTCTTCTCCGGCCCGGCGATCACCTTGATCACCGCCTCGTTGAGCTCGGCCATGCTGATGAAGCGGTGGTGTCTGCGGGCGGCCAGGAGGGCGGCCTCGTTCATCAGGTTCTCCAGATCGGCGCCGGTGAAACCGCCGGTGCCCTTGGCCAGCTCCGCCAGGGACACGTCGTCCCCCAGGGGCTTGTTGCGGGCATGGACCTTCAGGATGGCCTCCCGGCCCTTGATGTCGGGGTGTCCCACGTATACCTGCCGGTCGAAGCGGCCGGGGCGCAGGAGGGCGGGGTCCAGGATGTCCTGCCGGTTGGTGGCCGCCATGACCACCACGCCCTCATTGTTGCCGAAGCCGTCCATCTCCACCAGGAGCTGGTTGAGGGTCTGCTCCCGCTCGTCGTGGCCGCCGCCCAGGCCGGCGCCGCGCTGGCGGCCCACGGCGTCGATCTCGTCGATAAAGACGATGGCGGGGGCGTTCTTCTTGGCCTGGTCAAACAGGTCGCGGACGCGGGAGGCGCCCACGCCCACGTAGAGCTCCACAAAGTCGGAGCCGGAGATGGAGAGGAAGTGAACCCCCGCCTCGCCGGCCACGGCCTTGGCCAGCAGGGTCTTGCCGGTGCCCGGCGGGCCTACCAGCAGCACGCCCTTGGGGATGCGGGCCCCCAGCTCCAGAAACCGCTTGGGGTCCCGGAGGAACTCCACAATCTCCTGGAGCTCCCCCTTCTCCTCCTCGGCGCCGGCCACGTCCTCAAAGGTGACCTTCTTCTGCTCGTCGGCGCCGGTGCGGGTGCGGGCGCGGCCGAAGCGGGCGGTGCGATCCACACCGCCGCCGCCTCCTCCGCCCCCGCCGGCCCCGGCCTGGCGCAGGAACATGAAGTACCACAGCAGGCCGAACACCACCAGGATGACGATCCACGGGATAAAGCTCATCCAGTAGGGAGGCACCCAACCCTGGGGATAGTCGTAGTCGGTGATGATCCCCTGCCGCTTCTGTTCCACAATGAGGTCGTTAAAGTCCTGGTAGAACCAGTCCGGGTTGCCGATCTGATAGGTGAGCACACTCTGGCCGCCCTGGGGCTCCTTCAGGTACAGGGTCACGGTATTGTCCTCCAGGGAGACCCGGCTCACCATCTGCTGCTCCAGCAGCTGGCGCACCTGGGCATAGGTGACCTTCTCCTGATTCCCCATCCCGCCCCGGAGGGCGAAGATGGTCATCAGCAGAACCACGGCGATGAGCAGGTAAAAGCCCACATCGCGCAGGCTTCCGTTTCGTTTCAAACTGCGGACACGTCCTTTCCGGGCAGATTGGGCGCCTCAGGCGCCCGTTATTCCTCTCCTCCGTACACACAGGGCTTAAGAATGCCTATGTAGGGCAGGTTGCGGTATTTTTCCGCATAGTCCAGCCCGTAGCCCACCACAAAGTAGTCGGGGATGGTAAAGCCGGAGTAGTGCAGCTCCACCTCCTTGGTGCGGCGGGAGGGCTTATCCAGCAGGGTGCACAGCCGCACGGAGGCGGGGCTGCGGGCCTGGAGGAGCTGGAGCAGATAGCTCAGGGTGTTGCCGCTGTCCAGAATGTCCTCCACCACGATCACGTCGCGGCCCTCGATGTGCTCGCTGAGATCCTTGATGATCCTGACCTGCCCGGAGCTGGCCGTGCCCGCCCCATAGGAGGACACCGCCATGAAGTCCACGGTGCAGGGCAGGTGGATCTGGCGCACCAGGTCCGCCATAAACACGAAGGAGCCCCGCAATACGCTGACCAGCAGGGGCTCCCTCCCTGCGTAGTCCCGGTCGATCTCGGCGGCGATCTCCGCCACCCGCCGGTGCAGCTCCTCCTCGGAAAAGAGCACCCGCTCCACGTCCTTGTCCAGCATGTGTTCCATACCTCTCCCTCACTCTTTCTTCCAGAATAACAGCTCATAGGCCGCCTGTCCAGGGACGGCCGTCCGGCTCTGCTCAGGCCCGAAGCCCGCCACCGCGGCCACGCCCCGACCGTCGGCCAGAACCGGAATCCGCTCCCGCTCCCGGCGGGGCACCTTTTCGTCAATAAACAGCTTTTTCAGCGTCTTGGTTCCACCCCGCCCGGGCAGTGTAACCGCGTCTCCCGTCTGCCGGGGGCGGAGCACCAGGGGACCCTCCAGCGCCCCCTGGGCCAGATACAGGGCCCCGGGCTTCCGCTCGCTCTCGTCCGGGCAGCGTACCGGGCGGCAGCGCACCCGCCAGGGCGTGCCCTCCACCTCGGTCTCACCGTCCAGGGCCAGAGGCGTGGGCAGAAAGGGGGGCAGGGGGTCGGACTGGGTGGTGAGCAGCAACTCCCTGTATACCCGCTGAGCCAGCCGTCCGCCGGGCAGGAACACCACGGCGGAGGGGTCGTCTCCCCGGGCCAGCTCCACCACCGCCTTGAGGTGGGCGGCGGAGCAGTTGGTGCTGCCGTCCCCCATCATCTCCAGCAGGCGGCGCACCGCACGGGGGGCGATAGCCGCCGGGAGCTGGGCGATGTACCTGGCCTCGATCACCAGGTCGTCCTCCGCCCACCGGGCGTTCTGACAGGCCGCAGCGGCCTGGGCGTTCAGATAGTCGTTGTCGGTGCGCAGGTAGCCCATGGTCTCCGCGGCGCTCTCAGTGAGGCGGGGATTGAGCTGACGCAGCACCGGCACCACCTGGCGGCGGATGCGGTTGCGGGCGTAGCCCTCGTCGGTGTTGCTGCTGTCCTCCACGTGGGCCACGCCGTTGGCCTCCAGGTAGGCCACAATCTCCGCCCGGGAGGTGGTGAGCAGGGGGCGCACCACCACTCCCCGCCGGGGCGGGATACCCGCCAGTCCGTGGAGCCCCGCCCCCCGCACCAGGTGGAGCAGCAGGGTCTCCAGATTGTCGTCGGCGCTGTGGGCGGTGGCGATGCGTCCACAGCCCATGGCGTCCGCCGCCCCCCGCAGGAATTCATAGCGCATCTGGCGGGCGGTCTCCTCCACCCCCAGGCCCCGGGCCCTGGCCTCATGGGCCACGTCGCCCGCGCCAATGACGCAGGGGATGTCCTGCCCGGCGCACCACTCCGCCACAAAGGCGGCGTCCCGGTCGGATTCGGCCCCGCGCAGGTTGTGGTTGTAGTGGGCGGCCGCCACCCGGAAGCCCCCCTCTCCGGCCCAGGTGTGGAGCAGGTGAAGCAGGCACATGGAATCCGCACCGCCGGACACGGCGCACAGCACCGTGCCCCCCCGGGGGAGCATGTCGTATTCGGTTGTCAGGGCTTTGATGGTTTCCAGCATAAAGTCTCCTTTACGGTGGGCGGATGTGGGCATTCGCCCCTACGTAGGGGGCGATGCCTACATCGCCCCATTCCGCGTCAATATTCGCTGTGCCTCCGGTCGATGGACGAGAAGGTGGTGTACTCGGGCAGCCACTGGAGCTCCACGGTGCGGGTCTCGCCGTGGCGGTTCTTGGCGATGATGCACTCGGCCAGGTTGTGGTTCTCGTCGCTGTCGTTGTAGTAGTCGTCCCGGTAGAGGAACATAACGATGTCGGCGTCCTGCTCGATGGCGCCCGACTCACGCAGGTCGGAGAGCATGGGCCGCTTGTCGGAGCGGCTCTCCGGGCCGCGGGAGAGCTGGGACAGGCACACCACCGGCACGTTCAGCTCCTTGGCCATGATCTTCAGGGCGCGGGAGATGTCGGAGACGATCTGCTGGCGGTTGTCGCCGCTGCGGGTGGGCCCGCCGGCGGAGGTCATAAGCTGGAGGTAGTCTATGACCACCAGCCCCAGATTATCCACCCGGCGGCACTTGGCGTTCATATCGGCCACGGAGAGGGAGGGGTTGTCGTCGATTAAAATCTGCGTCTGGTTGAGGGCCGCCGAGGCGGCGGCGATCTTGGTCCAGTCCTCCTCCCCCAGCTTGCCGGTGACCAGCTTTTTGTTGTCCACAAAGCTCTCGCCGGAGATGAGGCGCATGGCCAGCTGCTCCCGGCTCATCTCCAGGGAGAAGAAGACCACCGTCTTGCCGGAGAACTTGCCCGCGTGGAGGAGCATATTCAGGGCGAAGGAGGTCTTGCCCATGCCGGGGCGGGCGGCCAGGAGGATCAGATCGGACTTGTTCAGGCCCGAGATGGCCATATCCACGTCGGGCAGGCCGGTGGACAGGCCGGGTACCGCCGAGTCGCTGGCGGCCAGCTCGTTGAGCCGCTCGTACACATTGAGGATGACGCTGGAGATGTGGGCCAGACCCTGGGCGGACCGGCCCTGGCGGATGGCGTAGATGCGCTGCTCCGCCGCCTCCAGCACCTCCTGGGCGGTGCCGGTGCCCTCTTGCACCATGGCAGTCAGCTCTCCCGCCGTCTCGGCGATGCGCCGCAGCAGGGCCTTGTCCTTGACGATGGCCACGTACTCCTTCACGTTGGCCGCCGTGGGGGTGATCTCCATGAGCTGGAGGATGTAATTGCGGGAGGTGTTCTCGTCGTACACCCCGTTCTGCTTCATGTGCTCCAGCACCGTCACCGGGTCGATGGTGAGGGAGAAGTTGAACATGGAGTAGATGGTCTCATAGATCTCCCGGTTGGTGCGCAGGTAGAAGTCCTCCGGCCGGAGGGCCTCGATCACCTCGGGCACGCAGCGGGCGTCAATGAGCATGGAGCCGAGCACGGACTGTTCGGCCTCGGTGCTGTGGGGCATCTGCCGGGTCAAAAGCTCCTCTTCACTTGGCATGTTCCTCACCTCCGGGAGCATGAAATGCGGGCGGGATAAAACACAAACGCCGCAGGGGCGACCCCTGTGAGCGCCCGCGGGCGGCCATAAAGGCCGCCCCTACCCAGGGCAGACCGGCTGAGCGTATACAGGGACGGCTTCTGTGCCCTCCCGTTCCCGGTTCAGGCCTCGGCCACGACCACCTTGAGGGTGCCGGTGACCTCGTACCCCAGCTTGACCTTCAGCTCATAGCCGCCGAAGGCCTTGATGGGCTCCTCCTGGACGATCTTGGTCTTAGGGATGGCGATGCCGTGCTGGGCCTGGAGGGCGTCGGCGATCTCCTTGCTGGTCACCGCTCCGAACAGCCGCCCGCCGTTGCCGCCCTTGGCCACTACCTTCACGGTCAGCTCCTTGAGCTTGGCGGCGGTGGCCTCTGCCTCCGCCTTCTCGGCGGCCTCCTGGGCCTTTTTGGCCTTCTCCTGCATCTTCATGGTGTTGACGTTCTCCGCCGTGGCGGGCACCGCCAGCTTCCGGGGCAGGAGAAAATTGCGGGCGTAGCCGTCGCTGGCCTCGATCATCTGGCCCTTCTTACCCTGGCCCTTCACGTCCTGCTGCAAAATCACTTTCATCGGGATAACTTCCTTTCCAAATCTCAAAACTTATTCAATAGGGCACGTGAAATTCCGACACCCGCCAGCCGCCGGCGGTGCGCTCCATACGAATGGGCCAGCGCTCTGTGCTGAGCGGGCGGGCGCCCGTCTCATCCGGCTGCATGGTCAGATCGGCGTAATGCCCCACCAAGTAAAACTCCACAGCATCCTCGCTCTGGCTCACCAGCTCATAGGTGTCCGGCACATCGGCCCAGCCATACTCCAGGCTGCTGCCCCGCTCCAGCTCCAGGAAGCATGTCCGGCCCTCCCCATCGGCGGTGAAGATGGGGAATCGCTCCCCGTCCATATTCTCCGCCCACAGCAGCTCCTCCTGGTACGCCGGGGTGAAGATGCCGTCCAGCATGGCCTGGAAGTCCTCCCACCGGGCGTACCGCCCCTGGGCCACCAGATAGGTCCAGCCGCTGTCCAGGGTGACCGTCTCATAGTCCCCCAGCTCCGGCGGATCGCCGCCGTCCAGGGGATAGCTGTCCACGCCGCTGGTGGAGCAGCCCATGAGGAAGCTGGCGGCGCTATACGCCCGCAGGAAGAGCGCCTGCTGCTCCGCGTCCAGGAAAGCGGGCGCCGGCTGGTCCGCCATCCAGTCCGGGATGGGGGGCTCCGCCGGAGCTGGGGCCTCCGTCGAGGCCGGAGTGACCTCCGCCGGGGGCGTGGGGGCCTCTGCCGCCGGGGCGGTGCAGGCACCCAGAACCAGCGCCAGGCCGGCCGCCAACAGCACCAGCGGTCGTTTCACAGTTCTCACTCCTCCTCCAGATATGCGTCAATGGCCTGGAGGAGCATATCGTTGACCTCATCCACGCCTTTGCCCGGCACCTGGGCGCCGGCGGTGGCGGCGTTGCCGCCGCCGCCCAGCTTCTCCAGCACCACCTGCACGTTCACGTCCCCCATGCTGCGGGCGGAGAGGATCACCCGCCCCTCCTGGTCGGGGAAGAGGACGAAGGAGGTGTCGATGCCCGAGATGTTGAGCAGCTCGTCGGCGGCCTGGGCGGCGGTAATGCGGCCCACGGTGTGGTCCACCTTGGCTACGGCAATGCCCTCATGGTACATTTTGGCGTTCTGAATAATGTCGTACTTGGCGATGGTGCCCTCCAGGTCGTTCTGGAACAGCTTCTTGACGTCGCCGGTGTCCGCACCCGAGCGGCGGAGAAAGGCGGCGGCCTCAAAGGTGCGGCTGCCGGTACGCATGGTAAACTGCTTGGTGTCCAGTACCATCCCGGCCAGCAGGGCCTCCGCCTCGGTCTTGAGCAGGTCGGCGGGCTCCAGCAGGTACTGGAGCAGCTCGGTGACCAGCTCGCTGGCGGAGGAGGCATAGGGCTCGTGGAAATTGAGGGCCGCGTCAGCGATATAGGAGGAGGCCCGGCGGTGGTGGTCGATCACCGCCACCTTGTGCACTGCCTCCAGCAGATCCTGGCTCACCACCTGCTCGGGCCGGTTGGTGTCCACCACCACCAGCAGGCAGTTGGCGTCGGCCAGCAGGATGGCATCCTGCTGGGAGAGGAACACGTCCTTGTACTCGCCCAGCCCCCCCAGCCGCTCGGACATCTCGCTGGCCGGGTTCTGCCCGGCCTCCTTGATGATGTGCACCGGCGCGCCCTTCTTCCGGGCCATGGCGCACACACCGGCGGCGGCGCCGATGCAGTCCATGTCGGGGTACTTGTGGCCCATGACAAACACCCGGGAGGCGTCGGCCATCAGCTCGCCCAGGGCATTGGCCATGACCCGGCTCTTAACCTTGGTGCGCTTCTCCAGCTCCTTGGTGCGGCCGCCGTAGAACTCGAAGTTGAACTTGTTCTTGACCACCACCTGGTCGCCGCCCCGGCTCAGGGCCATCTCCACCGACAGGGCCGCGTACTGGAACAGCTCGGCCAGGGTGTCGGCGTCCTTGCCGACGCCGATGGACAGGGTGGCCTGGATGCCCGAGGGGCTGACCACCTCCCGCACCGTCTCCAGGATGGAGAACTTGCCCTCCTGAAACTGGGCCAGAAACCGCTCCTCAAAGACAAAGAGGTAGCGGTCCCGCTCGTACCGGCAGAACAGCCCCTGAGCCGGGGCCACCCACTGGGCCAGCCGTTCGTCGATGCCGCTGCGCATGGCGGAGCGGGCGGAATCGGTGGCCCCCTTCATCAGCTCCTCATAGTTGTCCACGGTGAGAATCCCCACCACCGGCCGGGTGGAATAGTAGATGTCCCGCACCTGGGCGAAGTCGGTGACGTCCACCCAGTAGGTGGTGGCCAGGTAGCCCCGCCCGCCCTGATCCTCGGTGCGGACCAGGTGGCCGAAGACCAGGAAGCGCCGCTCCCCGAGGCGCACCTCGGTGGGGCACTCAGTCTTGCCCTCCATGAGCCAGCGGGAGGAGAAGTCGGGCACCGCCGCGGTGATTTTGGTGTCGAACAGGTGCTCCCGCTCGCCAGTGAGCTGGAGAAAGCGGTCGTTGGACCAGATGACCTCGTCGTTCTCCGGCCGGAAGATCACCATGGGCAGCGGGGCGTTGACCATGGTATCCTTGGTAGCCGTATCCATGTTGCAGGTGACGCTCTCGATGTATTTGATGATCTCCTTCTGCCTCTGGGCGTTGCTGCGCCGGAAGTAGAGGTAGAGCACCGCCACCACCGCCGCCTCGATCACCGCCACCGCCACGCTGAACAGGGCCGACACCGCGGCGAAGAGGAGCAGGAACACAAAGTAGAGCCGCAGGCTGGGCTCCAGCAGATGGGTCAGCTTATTTTTCCGCATTGAGACACCTCCCAAGCAGGTCGTACGGTGCAGAACACACATAATAAGAGATATTATTATATCAAAGGGCCGCCCCAAAAACAAGCCCGCTTGCCCTGGTTCTTGCCTTGTGATAGAATATTCCGGGTATTGTATCATGCTTTACATTCTTTTTTCCCCTGTACTGCCATACTTTTGGAAAACAAATGAACGATCGAGGAGGCATTCCCATGAAGGAATATCCCGTGCAGCGCGCCGCGGTGCTCAAGCCGAAGCCCGATCCCGACACGCTGGTCTTCGGCAAGACCTTTACCGACCATATGTTTATCATGGATTACACCGCCGGCCAGGGCTGGCACGACGGGCGCATCGTGCCCTACGGCCCCCTCGCCCTGGAGCCCTCCGCCATGGTGCTCCACTATGCCCAGGAGGTCTTTGAGGGCCTGAAGGCCTACCGCGGCCCCGACGGCGGGGTGCAGCTCTTCCGCCCCATGGAGAACGTCCGGCGCATCAACTCCTCCTGTGAGCGCATGTGCATCCCCCCCCTGCCGGAGGAGGACGCCCTGGCCGCCATTGAGCAGCTCGTGCGCCTGGAGGCCGGCTGGGTGCCCTCCAAGCCGGGCACCTCCCTGTATATCCGCCCCTTCATCATCGCCACCACTCCCTCCCTGGGCGTGCACGCCGCCCACGACTACCTGTTCTGCATCATCACCTGCCCGGTGGGCGCCTATTATGCCGAGGGAATCAACCCGGTGAAGATCTATGTGGAGAACGAGGACGTCCGCGCCGTCAAGGGCGGCACCGGCTACACCAAGTGCGGCGGCAACTACGCCGCCTCCATCCGCGCCGGGGAGCGGGCGGAGCAGAACGGCTACGCCCAGGTGCTCTGGCTGGACGGCGTTCACCGAAAGTATATTGAGGAAGTGGGCTCCATGAACGTCATGTTCCAGGTGGGCGATACCGTGCTCACCCCGGAGCTCACCGGCTCGGTTCTGCCCGGCATCACCCGCAAGTCCTGCCTGGAGCTGCTGAAGTCCTGGGGGCTGAAGGTGGAGGAGCGGCTGATCACCGCCCAGGAGCTCTTTGACGCCGGGGCCGACGGCACGCTGAAAGAGGCCTGGGGCACCGGCACCGCCGCCGTCATCTCCCCCATCGGCGAGATGGGCTGGGAGGACCGGCACGTGGTGGTCAACGGCGGCAAGATCGGCCCCCTGGCCCAGCGCCTGTACGACACCCTCACCGGCATCCAGTGGGGTACCCGGCCCGATCCCTTCGGCTGGGTGGTCAAGCTCTGATTTTGCGTTTTTTCCCTTTCCATATAATTTCCATTCTGAAACGCCGTGCGGGGCCGCCTCTCATGAGGCGGCCCCGCACGGTTTAACCTCCGGTTTTCTTTTCCCGGCCAAAACCTGAGCACCACGCCCTTGCCCTCCGCTCCGCCGTCTGCTAGGATAAAACCGCAGGGGCGGCCCGCCCGCTCTCGCGCAGCAAGGAGGCGTCTGTATGAAATTAAATGGAACGATCCGCCGCCTGCGGCGGGCAAAGGGGCTGACCCAGGAGCAGGTGGCTCAGGCCCTGGGGGTAAGCGGCCCGGCGGTAAACAAGTGGGAGCGGGGCGCATGCTGCCCTGATCTCGCCCTGCTGGCCCCGCTGGCCCGCCTGCTGGACACCGATCTGAACACTCTGCTCTCCTTCCGGGAGGAGCTGACCGGTGCAGAGATCGCCGCGTTTACAGAGGAGCTTTACACCCTGGCCCAGAGCGGGGGCATCGATGCGGCCTTTCTGCGGGCGGAGGAGTTGCTCCACCGGTGGCCTGGGTGCGACCGCCTGACCATCTCTCTGGCCATGACGCTGAACGGCCTGTTCTTCACCCTGGGCGTGGCCGAGCCGGAGCCCTACGAGCGCCGTCTGGAGCCTCTGTACCGCGCTCTGGCCGACAGCGAGGAGCCGGATATCCGGGACCAGGCCCTCCACCTGCTCATCGGCAGACACATGAGGCGGGAGGAGTACGCCGCGGCGGAGGAGCTGCTCTCCGCCCTGTCCGACCGCTGGCCCCACCGGGACGCTTTGCAGGCGGGGCTGCTCCGCCGGACAGGCCGCGGGGAGGAGGCCGCGGAGCTGTGGGAGCGGCGGCTGCTCAATGCCGCGACGGAGGTCTACGAGTCATTGGTAAGCCTTCAGGAGCTGGCCCTCCAGGCGGAGCGGCTGGAGGACGGGGCCCGGCTGGCCGCCCTCATTGAGGAGACGGTGGAGCGTTACGCCCTCATTCCCGGCGTCGCCTCCTCCGGACGGCTCCAACAGGCCGCGGCAGAGGGGGACAAGACGGCCGCCCTGTCTGCCCTGCGGGATATGCTGGAGGCGCTCAACCGCTCCTGGGACGGCGGGGGGCTCTATCCCCACCTTCTCCCCGGCACGCAGGTGGCCGTCGGGTCCGTTCTGTTGCCCGGCCTGCTGCTGGAGCTCCAGCGGGAGCCCGAACTGGCTTTCCTCCAGGACGAGCCGGAATTTCAGGCCCTGCTGAAACGCTATGGCGGCGGGACGCATTAAGCGTCCCGCCGCCCTTCTCTTTTTCACCGTCCTGTGGTACAATGGCGGAAATAATCCAACACGGAGGTGATCCCATGGTCAAGCGCCGCGCCCTCCTGGCGCTGCTCCCCCTGCTTCTCCTGGCTGGCTGCAAACAACCGGAGAAGTTTTCCACATCCTCTGGTGTATCTGTGGAAAATCCCGCCGCCGATGCGCTGGCCTCCGCCCAGCTTGGGGAGCTGGACGGCCTGCTCTCCGAGGCGGAGCTGGCCCATGTACATACCCTTGTGGAACAGCTCCTCCCCCTGCGCCAGACACGGGAGGCGGAAGCACGGTGGCAGTTGTCCACTGAGGAGGCCAATCTGGTGGACCGCCTTAACCGGCTCTATGAGCGGTACACGCTCAAATACCTGGGGGGCGGCGGTTCCTGGGGCTATGCCTCTCCCGCCGAGCGCCCGCTGGCCGACTATGCCGTAGAGCCGGACGGCGGCCTCCGGCTGACCTCTGGGGAGGATGTCTACCGTCCCCTGTGGGCACAGGTGAACGCCCTCCTGCCAGAGGGTGCCCTGGACGGCTTTTCCCGCTTCACTGTCTTTACCGACGGTCTGGATGAAACCCTGGCCTATGTGTCCCCCCTGGATGACACAGGGACGCGGTGGGAACTGGCGGTGGACCCGGCGGATGCCGGGGAGTTGGACTGGTTTACCGAAACCGTCCTCCACGAGTATACCCACTACCTCACCCTCAACGACACCCAGGCGGACTACGGCGCTCCGGAGAGCGGCGCCCGGTACTGCGAGGAGGGCATGGTCGCCCGGTCCGGCTCCTATCTGGATGACTTCTACCACACCTTCTGGACGGACTACCTGCATGACCGCCTGGCCAATCCGGACAGCTATGGCTTTTACCTCCGGCACCAGGCGGATTTCGTCACCGACTACGCCTCCACCGACCCGTCGGAGGACATTGCGGAGAGCTTCACCTACTTTGTCCTGTGGGACGCCCCGGAGGGGGATGCCGTCTGGGAGGAGAAGCTGAACTTTTTCTACCGCTATCCCGAGCTGGTGGAGTTCCGCACCCAGGCCCGGGCCCGGCTGGGTCTCTAGCAGACCAGCGCGCGGAAGCCCCGGGGGGCCCCGGAGCGGAACGTCCGCTCCTCCCCGGTGAAGGGGTCGGTCAGGGCCAGCTCGTGGGCGTGGAGGCACAGGCGGCCCAGCGGGCTGGCGGCCGCGCCGTAGTCCCGGTCTCCCGCCACGGGGCAGCCCAGCTCGCTCAGGTGGGCGCGGATCTGGTTCTTGCGCCCGGTGTCGATGTCCACCTCCAGCAGGGTGTACTCCCGCCCCGCCTGGATGGTGCGGTAGTGGGTCACCGCCTCCTTGCCGCCGGAGCGGACGGAGTAGACCTTGTGGGCGGCGTTCTCCCGCAGAAGGGTGCGGATGGTGTCCTCCTCCCTGGGGGGCCGGCCCTCCACCACCGCCAGATAGCCCCGGCGGCGCACCAGCGCGTCCCAGTGCTCCTGATAGGCCCGCTTGGTCTCCTCGTCTTTGGCGAACAGGAGCACGCCGGAGGTGTCGCGGTCCAGCCGGTGGACGATGAACACCCGCCCTCCGGGCCTGGTGCGGCGCACGTACTCCCCCGCCATGCGGTAGGCGGTGCGCACCTTCTCCCGGTCGCTGGCCATGCTCAGCAGGCCGGAGGGCTTGTCAATGACCAGGATGCGCCCGTCCTCATAGAGCACCGGGAAGGGGGCCCGCCGCGCCTCCGCCCCCTGGGCGAGCACGCTCACCCGCTGGCCGGGGGCGAGGGGGTGGTCGTGGCGGCGGACGGCCGCCCCATCCACCTGCACCTGCCCCCGGGCGAGCAGCGACTTGACATGGTTGCGGCTCCCCTTCACGTGCTCCAGCAGGAAGGGCAGCAGCGGGCCGCCCCGCTCCACGGTAAACTGCATCTCTTTCACACCATCACATCCTAGGAGGGATTTTTATGAACGAAGTTCTGTCCCAGCTCCACGCCCGCAAGTCGGTGCGGGCCTTTCTGGACCGGCCCATTTCCCCGGAGGCCCGACGGGCCATCCTGGAGGCGGCCTGCGCCGCCCCCACGGCGGGGAACCAGCAGCTCTATACCATTTTAGACATTACCGACCAGGCCGTCAAGGACACGTTGGCCGACACCTGCGACCACCAGCCCTTCATCGCCCAGGCCCCGCTGGTGCTCCTTTTCTGCGCCGACTGCCAGAAGTGGTACGACGCCTTTGCCGCCGGGGGCTGTTCCCCCCGCCGCCCCGGGCCGGGCGACCTGTGGCTGGCCCTGTCCGACGCCAATATCGCCGCCCAGAACGCCGTCACCGCCGCATGGAGCCTGGGCATCGGCTCCTGCTACATCGGCGACATTCTGGAGCAGGTGGAGACCCACCGGACCCTGCTCCGCCTGCCGGAGTACGTGGTGCCCGCCGCCCTGCTGGTGTTTGGCTACCCCACGCAGCAGCAGCAGGAGCGGGAAAAGCCCCGCCGCCGCGCCTTGGAGCACATCGTCCACGAGAACGCCTACCGCCGCATGGAGCCGGCCGAGCTGGAGGCTATGCTGGCCGACAACGCCGGAGCCCGGCCCTACGGTGCGTGGCTGGACGCCTTCTGCAAGCGCAAGTACAACTCCGATTTCTCCCGCGAGATGTCCCGCTCCATGGCCGAGTACCTCAAGCCCTTTCTGCCGTAAAAACGCCCGCTCCCGGTTTTGGCTGGAAACCGGGGGCGGGATTGCATTTTCCAGCCTGCTTCGGTAAAATGGAGCCGGTACCAGCCAACCGGGAGGAGAGATGCTTATGAGTCCCGCAGATGAAGCATGGGTGAAGGAACTTTATGAAGCCAATGCCCTCAAACTGTATAAGGTCGCTTTCCGCCGGCTGGGCGATAAAGACGAGGCTGAGAATGTCGTACAGGAGGCATTCTTATTGCTCCTGGCTCGGTTTGATACCGTAAGAGTTCATCCAAACCCCTCCGGGTGGCTGATGAAAGTCGTTCAAAACCTAATCCGCCATTCTATGGACAGGAACCAGAAGCAATCTAGCCATGAAATTTCCATAGAGGAACAAATCACTCAAATCAGCGCCCCTCCAAAACAGTTTTTTTCTCTGCGCGATATACTGCCGCCGGGCCTCACCCAGCGGGAACAGGATCTGTTGGTCTGGTTCTATGAGGAAGGGCTGTCCTACGGGGAGATTTCTGCACGGCTGAAGATTCCGATCCTGACCTGCCGGACTCAGATGTTCCGGGCAAAGCAACACTATAAAAAGCTGGCGGAAAAAGAAACAGATTTTTCAGAATTGATGTAATGTTTCTATCAGTCTTTCTGATATTCCTAAGAAGGAGGTGTCATGATGCCCGAGAAGAAACGAGCCCCACACCAGTCGGGCAGAGGGAAGGGCAACGTCTCTCAAATCCAAGGACATCTGTGCGACAAAACAGCGGACGAGCTGTTGACAGAGCTGGAAGCCAGGATGGATGAAATGACAGACCTTACCTATGATGAGGATGTGATTGACTCCTATCTGGCCGCCCTGGACAAAAAAGCTCCTCTCGAAAAAGATTTTGATGTGGAACGGTCATGGGAAAAGTTCCGTTCACAGCATGCGATTTTATTCGACGAGGACATTTTGCCCAAACCGGAGGTTCCCCAAAGAGGATCTCATGGATTCCGTTTCCGCAGAGCCTTCGCAAGAGTTGTCGTTGTTGCGGCCATCGTCGCCGTATTCACTATGTTTTGTGCACAGGCCGCTGGCATCGACGTGTTTGGTGCAATCGGGCGATGGACGGAGGAGACATTCCGCTTTGCTGCCCCGGCAGGCCCTGCAACTTCCGCGGTTTCCGCAGTTCCCGTTGACATTGATGGGGTTCTGATCTACGAAGTGGAGCAATACCCCACGCTTCAGGATGCTTTTGACGCCCACTCCATTTCTGAACCGCTGGCCCCGTCCTGGATTCCGGAGGGGTATGTGCTGGACTATGTGGAGGCCAGCCCTTCAACCGGACAGGTCGTATTCACTGCCTCCTACAGCAGCGGTCAGAGCATCCTGAACCTTATGTATTCCTATCGAATGGACGGCACCTTTTCCTCATCCATCTTTGAAAAAGATGGTTCCTCTGTGATCGAGTACACCAAAAACGGCATTGTCCACTACATCATGTCGAATGTGAATGTACGGGTGGCTGCCTGGGTGAACGGCACCTGTGAGTGCTCTATTACGGGACCGTTGACCGAACAGGAAATGATCACAATCATTGATTCTATTTATACATAAGAGAGGAGCAGTCAACTATGAAAAAATCTCTGCGCTGCATCTGTGCAGCAATTTTTGCGCTGGCCTTCTGCACAGGCTTCGTCATCCATGCTTCGGCGGTTGAGCGGGCAAGTTCCTATCTTACGAGATATTCTGCCACGCTTTTCGCGGGTGACCGTGGCGCCGTTGAAATAACGATTTCCGTCGTCGCAAATCAACGTGTTTCAGAACTGGGCGCCAGCTACATTTTGTTGGAGGAGTCCGACGATGGCGGAAGGACCTGGAGCACCGCCAAAGAGTACGAGGGCGAAAGCTGGATGACCGCCGAAAACCGCTCCAGCTACAGCAGGACCCTTTCGTATCAGGGAACCATCGGACATCAATACCGGGTAACGGCGGATGTCTTTGCCGAGGACGAAGACGGTGGTGATAGCAGGACAACTCCTACTTCCCCCGCTGTTACTGCAAAAAGATAACCTTCATCTAAATTGACGGCTTAGGCCGTCAATTTTTTCATAGTACCGAAAAATCCAAACGAGTCTGAAATATTATATCCTGTTTTAAGGATATATAGATAGAAGGGTTCTCTGACTTAGATTGGAGGTGAAATTATGTAAATATATTTACTTCGACAGAGATCCTAAAGTTGCTATTTTAAAATTATTGGTTAGGAGCTTGATAGGATGAAAAAAGGTACTTGTATTTTATTGATAGTATGTTTACTACTTAACTTGTTTACAATTGGCGCATCTGCATATACCGTTCAGAATAATGTTAATGGGGATGTTTACTCTGCGTATATCTCAGATGTTGGTTCTGACAGCAGTAAGCTAAAAACTGATTCTCTCGACAACGGTGAGAATAGAACTACCATAGAAAATTTTAAATTTTATAAACATTCAAATGGCGATTTCGAAATTAGTGGAGCTGTTAACGATATGCCATTTAATGTGGTTGGTACGCCATTCGACTCGCCAGCAAACAAGATGGTGCAAGTTTTTGATGCCAGTGATCTGTCCGGAAATTTTGATGTACTTTATCTAAATATCGAAAAAGAACTTCAAGATTCAGCACTCTATTTTGACAGTGTGGATTTGGATTCATATTTAAATTTAGTTAAACTATATCTTCGTCCAATAAATTCTTCTGATTTTGTCGTAATTGAATTTTTCCTTCTTTCAGATATTGCCTCCGATTATTTAAGTAGACCAATCAGTTCAGACACTTCTGATCCTGGTAGAGTAAATCAACTATGGTATACAAAAGTGTTTGAACCGGCGGAAGTATACGAATCGGAAGTTCCACAACCTAACTACATAAAAGACTGGAGCCTGACAAGCGAATATGTCCACACTTTTGAACATTTAGGGCATGAATGGAAGCAAGAGTTTGAAATGACATTATATGTTGCATACCCAACTTCTTTTAGCAATGAAGAAAATTTTAAAACAGCTATTGAAGTATTGAGAGAAGAAATGGAATGTCTTGATGCTCCTAACGAAAGCTCAGATTCATCTAATATCTATATGGATGATATCAGAATAGACATAGCTGTAGATACAGGTAGTTTTTGTAGTGGGTATACTGTTACAGGTTACTGTGAAACTGCCCCTAAGGCTAGTGTAACGGTGGAACTGAATTCAATCCCCCTCTGGAAAATTGCTAGTATCTCAGTTGATTACGAAGAACGTACACGAGGAAGCCTTAATAGTTGTTCTGAGTCTTTTATCGATACGAATAAGACACCAAGGGAGTTAGGTGTATCACTCGACTCTGATAAATCGTTTTCAGATGATGGTGATTATTTGCATGTCGCCTGGCCTATTGAAAATCGAGGCGGTGCTGGTTCTGATAAAGAGTTCAAGGTGCGATTCACCTATAGAATGAATAATTACAATTTTGATGAGCCTGTATGGGATGGTAAGTTGTACCAAAAAGACGTTACAGTTTATTATGACACAACAGCATAGCATTAATATTTAAGGCAATGAGAAAAATCGCACAAAATAAATTTCTTTTCGCAATCTTTGCTTTAATTATCTTGTTATTCGCAACAATTATACTCACCGCTAAATTAGTAAAAAGAAACCAGCTTTTAGATAATGTAATTAATCAGGTCCTTACATCTACTTATTACTATACAAAGAATGTAGGAGTCGAACTTTCCAATTTTGATCTACAATCAGTATCTACGGTAAAACTTGATACTGTATCCGCCTATACAATTGCCATTTATAATAATATGTCTCTTTTGAATGACTATTGTGTGGACAGTGGCAATTCGGAAAGAGATGTCCAGAAGCAAAAAGCCGTTATGATATTGTATCATGATATTTATTGTTATACAGCAAATTGTGTATCAACAATCACAGAGTCTGGAAGCACTTCTCAAACCGATATTAGCAAGCTAAAATATATCAACGGAATCCATAAAACCATTCAGAGAACTCTAGATAAGTATGTCGGTTCCAGCGAACCAATAGCCCTTTATGAGGTTTTTAATGATCTCTATGATGAAATAGACACATATTTACAACAACAATATAATTTCGAGCTTCTCTTTGCTCTTATCCCAGGAGATTCAGTTATAGAAATGATATTTTAGCATTTAAATGAAAGATGCAAAAGCAAGCAATGCCTGTGTTAATACACACGCCCTCTTGCTTGTTGAGGGCATTGCCCCCGAGCCCACTTGCTCCGTTCCGTGCCGGAACTAGACACCTCTATACATGAAGACACTTCCCTACTTCCTTTCCCCTAACAGCAGGAGCGCCGCCCATTTGGGCGGCGCTCCTGTATGCTTTATAAATTGCTCGCCTTTAGCGGGGGTTCTTGATGGCGGCCTGGGCGGCAGCCAGACGGGCGATGGGCACGCGGTAGGGGGAGCAGGACACATAGTTCAGGCCAACCTTGTGGCAGAACTCCACGGAGGTGGGGTCGCCGCCGTGCTCGCCGCAGATACCCAGGTGGATGTCGGGGCGGGTCTCCTTGCCCAGCTTGGCGGCCATGGCCACCAGCTTGCCCACGCCGTTCTGATCCAGGTGGGCGAAGGGATCGGACTCATAGATCTTCTTGTCGTAGTAGTAGCTCAGGAACTTGCCGGCGTCGTCGCGGGAGAAGCCGAAGGTCATCTGGGTCAGGTCGTTGGTGCCGAAGGAGAAGAACTCGGCCTCCTTGGCGATCTCGTCGGCAGTCAGGGCGGCGCGGGGGATCTCGATCATAGTGCCGACCTCATACTTCATGTCGATGCCGGCGTCCTTGATAATCTTGTCGGCGGTGGCGACCACCACGTCCTTGACGTACTTGAGCTCCTTGACCTCGCCCACCAGGGGGATCATGATCTCGGGCACCATCTTCCAGTCGGGGTGCTTCTTCTGGACGTTGATGGCGGCGTTGATAACGGCGGTGGTCTGCATCTCGGCGATCTCCGGATAGGAGACGGCCAGACGGCAGCCGCGGTGGCCCATCATGGGGTTAAACTCGTGCAGGGAGGCGATAACCTCGCGCAGGCGCTCTACGGTGACGCCGATCTCGCCGGCGATCTCCTTGATGTCCTCCTCCTTGGTGGGCAGGAACTCGTGCAGCGGGGGATCCAGGAAGCGAATGACAACCGGGCAGCCCTCCATGGCCTCGTACAGGCCCTCGAAGTCGCCCTGCTGGTAGGGCATGATCTTGGCCAGTGCCTTCTTGCGGTCCTCGGTATTATCGGCGACGATCATCTCGCGCATGGCCTTGATGCGCTCGCCCTCAAAGAACATATGCTCGGTGCGGCACAGGCCAATGCCCTGGGCGCCGAAAGCGCGGCCCTGGGCGGCGTCGCGGGGGGTGTCGGCGTTGGTGTAGACCATGAGCTGACGGTACTTGTCCGCCCAGCCCATCAGGCGGCCGAAGTAGCCGGAGCCGGGGTCGGCGGGCACGGTGGCCACGGCCTCGCCGTAAATGTTGCCGGTGGAGCCGTCCAGGGAGATCCAGTCACCCTCGTGGTACTCCTTGCCGGCCAGGGTGAACCTCTTGTTCTCATAGTCCACCACGATGTCGCCGCAGCCGGACACGCAGCAGGTGCCCATGCCGCGGGCCACCACGGCGGCGTGAGAGGTCATGCCGCCGCGGACGGTCAGGATGCCCTGGGAGACCTGCATGCCCTCGATGTCCTCGGGAGAGGTCTCCAGGCGGACCAGGATGACCTTCTCGCCCCGCTCGTGCCACTCCTTGGCCTCCTCGGCGGTGAACACCACGCGGCCGCAGGCGGCACCGGGGGAGGCGGCCAGGCCCTTGCCAACGACCTGGGCCTTCTTCAGGGCCTCGGCGTCAAAGGTGGGGTGCAGCAGGGCGTCGAGCTGCTTGGGATCGACGCGGCACACAGCCTCCTTCTCGTCGATCATACCCTCGTCCACCAGATCCACGGCCACCTTCAGGGCGGCGGCGGCGGTGCGCTTGCCGTTGCGGGTCTGCAGCATATAGAGCTTGCCATTCTCGATGGTGAACTCCATGTCCTGCATGTCCTTGTAGTGCTTCTCCAGGCGGTCGGCGATGGCGGCGAACTGCTCGTACACCGCGGGCATCTCCTCATGCAGCTTGGAGATGGGGGAAGGGGTGCGCACGCCGGCCACCACGTCCTCGCCCTGGGCGTTGATCAGGTACTCGCCGAACAGGGCCTTCTCGCCGGTGGCGGGGTTGCGGGTGAAGGCCACGCCGGTGCCGGAGTTGTCGCCGGAGTTGCCGAACACCATGGACTGGACGTTGACGGCGGTGCCCCAGTCGTAGGGGATCTCGTTCATGCGGCGGTAGACGTTGGCGCGGGGGTTGTCCCAGGAGCGGAACACGGCCTTGACGGCCTCCATGAGCTGGACCTTGGGATCCTGGGGGAAGTCCTCGCCCTTCTCCTTCTTGTAGAACTCCTTGAACAGAACCACCAGGTTCTTCATGTCCTCGGTATCCAGCTCCACGTCCTGCTTGACGCCCTTCTTGGCCTTGACGTCGTCGATAATCTCCTCAAAGCGCTTCTTGCTCAGCTCCATCACCACGTCGGAGAACATCTGGATGAACCGGCGGTAGGAGTCGTAGGCGAAGCGGGGGTTGTTGGTGAACTTGGCCAGGCCCTCCACCACGGTGTCGTTGAGGCCCAGGTTGAGGATGGTGTCCATCATGCCGGGCATGGAGGCGCGGGCGCCGGAGCGCACGGAAACCAGCAGGGGGTTCTCGGGATCGGCGAACTTCTTGCCACAGATGGCCTCCATCTTGCCCAGGTACTCGTAGATCTGGGCCTGGATGTCCGCGTTGATCTGGCGGCCGTCGTTATAATACTGGGTGCAGGCCTCGGTGGTGACGGTGAAGCCCTGGGGCACGGGCATACCCAGATTGGTCATCTCAGCCAGGTTGGCGCCCTTGCCGCCCAGCAGCTCCCGCATGGAGCCGTTGCCCTCTGAGAACAAATAGACATACTTATGCGTGTTGGCCATTTGTCATTCCTCCTAGATTTACGTTGCACTACTATACTCAAATACAGTAACCGGAGACATTATACCATTTTGCCAAAAGATTGCAAGAGATACCCGTCGGTTTTCTTTCTCTTTTGCTCAATTTTCGCCACTTTGGGCGCACGGAAGTGCCAACTGGCTTCATTTTGCTCCAGCCGTCCCCGCCCCGACCGGCCGCGCATAAAAAATGCCCGCAGAAGCGGACATCGTGTTTTTAAATGTCTAC
>PPYE01320133.1_pt1 | contig 32777 bp, 22 predicted proteins | sample 1559881 | NCBI WGS metagenome assembly PPYE01 (sample SAMN08240022, study PRJNA423297) | Human gut metagenome, whole genome shotgun sequencing project.
AAATATGGGATATTAGCTCAGTTGGTAGAGCACTTGACTTTTAATCAAGTTGTCCGGGGTTCGAATCCCCGATGTCTCATTACTTAAAAGATTGGAAGTGTTGAAAAATCAACACTTCTTATTTTTGTACATTAAAAAAATTGATTACACTTTGTTTAATTTAGCAAGTATCTTTGGTTGGCTACAGCTTGAGCTTGATTCAAGTCGATTCCCGTTAAGTAATTCTTTTCTGCGACGGTTGGACTATGTCCTAATAATGCAGATGCAATTAGAAGATTACCACCTTTTGAATTAACAAGGGAGGTGGAAACATTTCTTCTAAAGGAATGAGGATCTTTAATGATACCTTTTTCGCTTTTTATACCTAATTTTTGACAAATACCTTGATAAACAAGATAGACAGCTCTATTTGTGATAGGTGAAGTATTTTCCCTATTAGGAAACAGATAGTTGCTATCGGGATATCGTAATTGATATGTTATATTATAGATGGGGATAAAAATATTATTCCATAAAGTTGAATGATTAAAAAAATATGGTAAAATAGAAATAAAAAAGGAGGAGTTTGCCATGAATAAAAAATGGACAAAAAGTTTGTTAATGATACTTTTATGCGTTTGCTGTATGTTTATGTTTAAAAGCATAAAAGTAAATGCAGCAATGACGGATGAGGCAGAAGATTATGAGTTGGAGGAAGTTTATAATGGAACAATAACAAGTCCTTCACCATGGTATACTACACACAGATATTACAAATTTAGTATTTCTAAAAAGTCACATGTTACTTTAAGTGCAACAGTAGATTCCACTACAAATTATGGGATGTGTATATATAATTCAGATGGAAAAATTGTACTGAATGGTAATGATTTGCAATATGAAAGTAATGTAGCGACAGGAAAATTCAAAACTAGTCAGAGCAGGACTTTGCCGAAAGGAATATACTATTTAGATATTACAAAAGGTGGTACAGAAATAAGTACAGTATATTCTTTCAAAATCCAAGCAGAAAAACAGATTAAATTATCTAAAGGAACTATTAGCTCTTTAAAAAATAACAAAAAGGGTCAAATGACAGTTAAGTGTAAATCAGCAGTAAATGCGATTGGTTATAGAATCCAATATTCTACAAATTACAAATTTAAAAAGGGAGTAAAAACTGTATATTCACCAACGACAACTTATACAATAAAAAAATTAGCAAAGGGAAAAAGATATTATGTTAAGGTGTGTCCATATACAGTTTACAATGATGGTACATATGTATTTGGACAGAATTCATATGTAAAGCAAGTATTCATAAAGAAATAGGATGAGATTAAACAAGAGGTTGTTAGAACAAATGTGTCTAACAACCTCTGAATTCATTATATAGAATATGTGATTCCGTCAAGTGTTAGCAAGCAAACTTTCTTTGTGGAAAGCAAGCATTTGACAGAATGATTACACTAAGTAGATGATGTGTTGCAAATGCCCTTTCTATCAGTATTTGAACATCGAGACTTAGGTTCGAATCCCTGATGTCTCATTAACTAAAATACAGCGAAAAGCCAGTAGAACTAAGGCTTTCCGCTATTTTTTTGTAATTTTTGAAGTGGTTTAAAAACATTTTGAACATTTACCATACCCTTTATGGATTGCTTCTTGTTCAGTGAATAAAAAAGGAGGAGCCAGTAAAACGGGGGATGTTTTACTGGCTTTGTTATGAAAAAAAAGAAACTGTTTTATGTGAAAAAGGTTTATTTCCTTTTGACATTATTTATAGTAAACGAAGTTCATGATGGAATTGTGGTAAATTTTTGAAAAAAGTGTGAAGTCCTGGTAAAGATTCGGTTACAATAACTGCACATGAAACGCTATTGTCTGAGGTGGGATGCTTGCGGTCTGTGTGGTTGCATGTGTAATGCGGACGCGCTGGCTGGGGCGGAGGGATGAAAGTGTGATCGGGCGGCCGGATGGATCGGAGAAGGTGGAATTTGAGACGACGTAGCGGACCTGGCTGTTGATGTCGTTTGGATTGCCGGTGTACAAAAAGCCATTTGCGGCGTCGATACTTGCAATCCTGCCGATCGATGTTGCAATTTCAATTTGAGGGCGCCGCTTCTGTACCATGATCAGAAATGCATTTGCCTGTGGAGGGATGCTCCGTGTCATTGCAGAAGAGAAAACGGCATTGACCTCCTCCACGAAAGCATTTGTGATCTGTGAAATATTACCCCGCCGGGAAAGTGTTCCTCTGGTCTCTGTGTTCATTGAAAGTCTCCAGTACAGTAAGCTATTTATTTTAGTATATGATGTGATGAATCAATGTGCGAGTATAAATTACGAGTGACAATAGTCGGTTGAGAATCAATAGAGAAGTTGTTGAGATAAATGATCAGAAAAATCTTTGAGTGATTGGGGAGAGGGATATAGCGGAATGCAGTGCAATATGTAATTTATTAAAGAATCGTAAAAGATATTGCATAAGAAATGTAAACTTTTTTAGGTATTTTGGACTATATTTTGGATTCAATTCAGGGTAAAAATAAAATAATTATAAACAAATGAAATATTCAATTCCCAAAACGTAAAAAAACTTACAAAAAACATAAAAAGAAATTGTATAAAATTACCAAAATAGGAATGAAAAATCTGACTCTGACAAAAAATTGACAAGTGAAAAAAATTTCAATAAAATACAGCGAAGTGTAGGAAAGAAGGGAAGTGAGAATACGGAGGAATTATCGAAAGCGCTGATGGAAGAGCTGAACTGTGAAACTGCTTTCACGATTCCGGTGTTTGGAGGTATTCCGGTTGCCGAATCGGTAGTAGTAACGTGGGTGATTATGGCAGTTCTTTTGGTAGCGGCATTTTTCTTAGGAAGAAATCTGCGTGTAGAGAACGCAGGAAAACGTCAGCTGGCAGTGGAAACCGTCGTTGGCGGATTGCATAACTTCTTTTACGATCTGCTTGGAGAGGAAGGAAAATGTTATATTCCTTATTTAATGACAGTAGGAGTTTACATTGCAATCGCTAATATGATCGGACTGTTTGGACTGAAATCCCCGACAAAGGATGTCGGTGTTACCGGTGCGCTTGCATTGATGAGCATTGTACTGATCGAGTATTCGGGAGTACGTGCAAAAGGAATGAAAGGTTTTCTGAAGAGTTTCGCCGAACCGATTCCAATTATGTTACCAATGAATATATTGGAGATATTTATCCGTCCATTATCATTGTGTATGCGACTTTTTGGTAACATTTTAGGGGCATTCGTCATTATGGAGCTGATCAAGATCGTGGCACCGCTTTTAGTGCCGGTTCCGCTCAGTCTGTATTTTGACTTGTTTGACGGATTTATTCAGGCATATGTATTTGTATTTTTAACATCCTTATTTATTAAGGAAAGCATCGAGTAGAAGTTAAAGCAAAATTAAAAACGAAAAAGGAGAATTTTATCATGACATCATTAATCGCTATTGGAGCAGGAATCGCAGCATTAACAGGTATTGGAGCAGGTATCGGTATCGGTCTTGCAACATCTAAGGCAACAGACGCTATCGCAAGACAGCCGGAAGCAGACGGAAAGATCACAAAAGCATTATTACTTGGTTGTGCACTTGCCGAAGGTACTGCAATTTTCGGTATGGTTGTTGCAATTTTAATTATCTTATTCTTAGGTTAAGGAAAGGGTCTGGTAGAGAATGCAATTATTAAGAATAGATTGGAACGTCGTCTTTACCATCATTAACCTGATCGTTCTGTATCTGGGACTTCGTAAGTTTTTAATTGGTCCTGTCACGAATGTTATGGAGCAGCGTAAGCAGATGATCGAAGGTCAGATCGCAGATGCCAACAATTTAAAGGCAGAAGCGGGAGACTTAAAGAAACAGTATGAGGGAATGCTTGCACAGGCGCATGAGGAATCTGCAGAACTGCTTGAGAAAACTCGTAAGAGTGCACAGGCAGAGTATGAGAACAGAATCAATGCGGCGGATGCGGAAGCAGAAAAGATCATCGAGAATGCCCATAAGACAGTAGAGCTTGAACGCGACAAAACTGTGCAGGATCTTCAGTCACAGATTGCAGTCCTTGCGGTGGCAGCAGCAGGAAAAGTACTTGGTGAAGCAAGTACAAACGAAAATAACCGGTTACTGTATCAACAGTTTTTGGCAAAAGCAGGTGGTGTGAATGACGCAGACAGCAAATAATTATGCAACAGTTCTCTTAGAGCTTGGTGTGAAAAGAGAAGCTATTGATGAGACAAAAAAGATTCTTTCTCTGACTCAGGATCTGCCGAAGAGTTTGAAAAGTCCGGTTGTGTCAAAACAGGACAAACATAAGCTGATCGACCGGATTTTTCCGGAATCAATGAAAAATTTTCTGAAGGTGGTTTGCGATTACGGTGAGGCAGATCTCCTTGAGGAAATTTTTGCCGCATATGATGTAGTGGAAGCGGAGAAAAATGGTATCCTTCAGGCAAAACTGGAGTATGTCTTAGAGCCGACAGAGGATGAAGTGGCACAGATGAAGGCATATCTTGCAAAGAAATATCAGAAAGATAAAGTTGCGCTTGCATTGGAAAAGAAGCCGGAACTGATCGGTGGATTTGTACTGCGGGTAGGAGATATAGAAGAAGATTACAGCATGAAAGGGCGCTTAAATCGGTTAGAGAGAAGATTAGCGTGGAGGTGATAACGTGGGTTCTATCAGTTCAGAAGAGATTATATCTATCCTGAAAACAGAAATAGAGAACTATGACATGGTAAGCAAAGACCAGGAAGTCGGAACTGTCATCTGGGTCGGTGATGGTATCGCAACGATTTATGGTATTGAGCATGCGATGTATGGTGAGATCGTTATCTTTGAGAACGGTGTCCGCGGAATGGTACAGGATATCAAACGTGATCAGGTAGGCTGTATTATTTTTGGTAAAGACACAGAGATCAAAGAGGGAACGAAAGTAACCAGAACTAAGAAAAAAGCAGGTATTCCGGTAGGTGATGCTTACCTTGGAAGAATTATCAATGCCCTTGGAGCCCCGATCGATGGAAAAGGTGAGATCAAAGCAGATGATTACCGTGCCATCGAGCAGGAAGCACCGGGTATCGTAGACAGACAGTCCGTAAAACAGCCAATGGAGACAGGTATTCTTGCGATCGACTCCATGTTCCCAATCGGACGTGGACAGCGTGAGCTGATCATCGGTGACCGTCAGACCGGTAAAACATCGATCGCAGTAGATACCATCTTAAACCAGAAAGGCAAAGATGTTGTCTGCATTTACGTTGCAATCGGTCAGAAGGCATCTACGGTTGCAAAATTGGTGAATACACTGACAAAGAACGGTGCCATGGATTATTCCATCGTGCTTTCCTCGACAGCGAGTGAATCTGCATCCTTACAGTACATCGCTCCGTATGCAGGAACAGCACTTGCAGAGTACTTCATGTACAAAGGAAAAGATGTCCTGATCGTATATGATGATCTCTCCAAACATGCAGTGGCATACCGTGCACTGTCATTACTTTTAGAGCGTTCACCGGGACGAGAGGCATATCCGGGAGACGTATTCTATTTACATTCAAGATTATTAGAGCGTTCCAGTAAGTTAAACGACGAGTTAGGCGGAGGTTCCATTACCGCACTGCCGATCATCGAGACACAGGCAGGCGATGTTTCCGCTTATATTCCTACGAACGTTATTTCCATTACAGATGGTCAGATTTTCTTAGAGAGTGATCTGTTCAACTCCGGTATGAGACCGGCGGTCAACGTAGGTCTTTCCGTATCCCGTGTAGGTGGTGCGGCACAGACAAAGGCAATGAAAAAAGCATCCGGTACGATCCGTATCGATCTGGCGCAGTACCGTGAGATGGAAGTGTTTACACAGTTCAGCTCCGATCTGGATGATATGACGAAAGAGCAGTTACAGTATGGTAAAGGACTGATGGAGCTCTTAAAACAGCCGCTCTGCCATCCGATGAGCCTCGCAGATCAGGTAATTACACTGGTTGCAGCAAACAAACGTCTGCTTTTGGATGTGGATATCAAACAGATGAAAGAGTTCCAGGGAAGATTACTGGATTTCTTTAAAATCGAGCATAAAGATGTCGTTGATGCCATCAACGAGAAAAAAGTGCTGGATGATGGGATTACAGAAAAGATCGTAGAGGCAGTCAAAGAATTTAAGAGCAGGTGATAGAGCATGGCAAATACCAAGGAAATTCAGAAACGAATGAAAAGTATTCAGGATACGATGAAGATTACGAGTGCCATGTATATGATTTCCTCTGCAAAGTTAAGAAGTGCAAAGCAGAAGCTCGAAAATACAGAGCCGTATTTCTATGCGTTACAGTCTGCAATCTCACGACTGCTCCGTCATATTCCGGATGCTAAGAGCCGGTATTTTGACCAGCACGAGGAGATTCCGGACGACAAAAAACGCAGGGGATACATTGTGATCACTGCAGATAAGGGACTGGCAGGTGCGTACAACCATAACGTCATTAAAATGGCGCATGAACTGTTTGAGCAGGGTGAAAACAACAAACTGTTCGTCGTCGGAGAGCTTGGAAGACAGTATTTTACCAAGGAAGGGTTAGAGGTAGATACCGAGTTTAAATATACGGTGCAAAATCCTTCCCTGCACAGAGCCAGAGTTATCACAGAACGTATTCTGGAGTTATACAATAACAACGAATTGGATGAGGTATACATCATTTATACGAAAATGGAGAATTCATTTTCCATGGAAGCGGAAATGATGAAACTGCTTCCACTGGTAAAAGAGGATTTCATGGGGAAAGCTCCTGTTGATATTTATCAGGAGGAGATCAAGGCAGATACGACCATGCAGGATATTTTAGAGCATGTGGTGCCGAACTATGTCAACGGATTTATTTACGGTGCACTCGTGGAGTCATTTGCCAGTGAGCACAATTCACGAATGATGGCGATGCAGGCGGCAACAGACAGTGCAAAAGAGATGCTGCAGACTTTGTCCATTGAATACAATCGTGTGCGTCAGGCTGCGATTACCCAGCAGATCACAGAGGTAATCGGCGGTGCGAAGGCACAGAAGAAAAAGAAGAAAAAATAGGAAGGGGATGTGAAAGCGGAATGAAAACAGGAAAAATCGTGCAGGTCATGGGACCTGTAGTAGACGTTGAATTTGAAGATAATGACCTTCCGTTTATCAAAGATGCGCTTGAAGTAGACAACGGCGGAAAACGCTGTGTCATGGAAGTTGCACAGCACATCGGCAATAACACAGTACGTTGTATTATGTTAGCTGCCAGTGAGGGACTTCACAAGGACATGGAAGTTGTTGCTACGGGAAGCGGCATTACGGTTCCGGTCGGACAGGGCACATTGGGGCGTCTGTTCAATGTATTAGGAGATACCTTAGACGGCGGCAAGACTTTAGAGGGAGAGAAACACTGGTGTATCCACAGAGATCCGCCATCTTTCGAGGATCAGAGTCCGGTCGTTGAGGTACTTGAAACAGGAATCAAGGTCATCGACCTTTTAGCACCGTATGCAAAAGGTGGTAAGATCGGTCTGTTCGGTGGTGCCGGAGTTGGTAAAACGGTATTGATCCAGGAGCTGATCCGTAACATTGCAACCGAGCACGGCGGATATTCCATTTTTACCGGTGTCGGAGAGCGTTCGAGAGAGGGTAATGACCTCTGGTCCGAGATGAAAGAATCCGGCGTACTCGAAAAGACAGCCTTAGTGTTTGGTCAGATGAACGAGCCGCCAGGAGCACGTATGCGTGTTGCTGAGACAGGACTTACCATGGCAGAATATTTCCGTGATGAGGAGCATCAGAACGTGCTTTTATTCATTGATAACATTTTCCGTTTCACACAGGCAGGTTCTGAGGTATCCGCTCTGTTAGGACGTATGCCGTCAGCCGTTGGTTATCAGCCGACTTTAGCAACTGAGATGGGTGAATTACAGGAACGTATCGCATCAACCAAAAACGGTTCCGTTACTTCCGTACAGGCAGTCTATGTGCCTGCAGACGACTTAACTGACCCGGCGCCTGCAACGACATTCGCACATCTGGATGCAACGACCGTTCTTTCCAGAAAGATCGTAGAGCAGGGTATTTATCCGGCAGTTGATCCGTTGGAGTCAAACTCCCGTATCCTCGAGGAGGATGTTGTCGGAAAAGAGCATTATGAGACAGCAAGACGTGTTCAGGAGATCCTTCAGAAATACACAGAGTTACAGGATATCATTGCAATTCTTGGTATGGAAGAGCTTTCCGAGGAGGATAAACTTGTTGTTTACCGTGCAAGAAAGATCCAGAAGTTCTTATCCCAGCCGTTCCACGTTGCAGAGAACTTTACCGGTGTACCGGGCAAATATGTGCCGTTAAAAGACACCGTACGCGGATTTAAGGCGATCGTTGACGGTGAGATGGATGAATATCCGGAAGCTGCTTTCTTTAACGTAGGAACGATCGAGGATGTCATTGAGCGGGCAAAGACAATGGGTAATACCGGTTCCGCCAGCTAGGAGGGAGGAACATGAATACATTTAGCTTAAAAGTAATTGCCTGTGATAAGGTATTTTACGATGGAAGATGTGCACAGGTAGTCCTGCCGCTCCATGATGGTTTAAAGGCGATCCAGGCGCACCATGAAAATATGGTGTTTGCCGTGGAGGTCGGAGAGATCCGTATCTTAGAGGAAAACGGAAACACGATCTACGGTGTTACGGGAACCGGGTTTGCGCAGATCATCAACAACCGTGCAACAGTCATTGTAGACACCTGTGAATCACCGGAGGAGATCGATGTAAGACGTGCGCAGGAAGCAAAAGAGCGTGCGGAAGAACAGCTTCGCCAGAAACAGAGCATTGAAGAGTATCATCGCTCCAAAGCCTCATTAGCGCGTGCTATGGCACGTCTTAAGGTGGGAAGCAAGGATAAACCGATCGGCTATTAATGACGGAATTTTGAGGGCGGACAGTGCTTGTCTGCTGTCTGAATCTTTGCATGTAGACAGCTTGTCGGCTACTGATGGCGGACTTTCGAGGGCAGACAGCCGTATACTTCTTTGAACATACGGTTGAATACCTTATAGTTGATAAAACCGTGGCGTTCCATGATCTGTGTAATGCTGTCGCCGGTCTGCATGAGGTCAGAATAAATATGGGAAAGCCGTACCATGTTGACGTATTCTAAGAAGGTGAATCCCATGTTTTTCTTAAAGAAACGGCAGAAGTATTCGGGATTGAGTGCAAAACGGTCTGAGATATCCGAGAGGGAGAGCGGTTCCATATAATGCCTTTCCACATAAGTTATGATATCTTTCAGCCTTGTGAGCGTTTTGGTATCCTGCGAGACGGTACTCTGTGACTGTGGCAGGACGTAAGAAGTATAAAGTATATAAAGAAAATGATGAAGGTGGCTGCCAAATAAAAACTGGTAGCCATTTTTTTCATTTTTATATAAGTAACCCATGGTCAGTAAGTGATCCCGCATTTCGCAGAATACGGGGTCATTTTTATATTTTTCCGCAGAAAAGTATTCCTGAAAACGGATGGAGGCAAAACCGGGAAGCATCTGGTTAAAGAAGTCAAACGGGATCTGCAGCAGGTAGGTTTCCGTTCTGCCGATCGTGCGGGTGTAATGGATGTCACCGGAATTCACCAGAAAGATATCGCCTGTGTGCAGCAGGAAGGATTCCTCGCGGCAGATGACATGCATGGAACCGGAGGAGATGTATAAAATCTCAACGTGTGCGTGCCAGTGGCTGGGCACGAGCTGGTTGTCGGACTGGTAGATGTCGAAGTAGACGGGGAGTTTGGGTTTGGAGGTGATGATTTCGTGGGTGGTCATGGTGGTGGGGATTCCTTTCTTCTGGGGGAAATTGATTTGTGGCATGCGGGGGTTTTGGCGAGCCTTCCTGCGGTCTGTATGGCGCCGGAGTGTCCGGGTAAGGCTGAGCCGGTTACCGCTTTTTCGTGTTCCTAAGCGGGCACCTGAACAAAGTGGCGATTTCATGCTGCTCCCAGAACTCGCTTTTTCGTTTATGGAAAGCCAAAAGTGCATTGAGCTCGGACAACTGTCCGCAGCATGACTTTTTGTTCATGTGCCCGCTAAGGAACACACAAAAAGCGGTAAGACGGCTCCACCTTACCCGGACACCCCGGCGCCGTACAGACCGCAGGGCATGTTGGAAAGCCTTCCGGAAAATATGTGCGGCAGTCCTTGTAAAATACGATAGGACTGATTCTGCCAACTTTGTTGTTAAGCTCATAATAAGTCAATATCGACCGAAATACAAGTCATTATCTGCCTTGAAATAAAAGTGTAAGGTAAGTATGATAGGAATATAAAGAATATAAGAAACGTAAGAGAGTTGCCGACAAAACGCGTCAATACCAAGAAGCCGTTGCAGGCAAAAACGCATCGAAACCAAGAAGCCGTTGCCGACAAAACGCATCAAAACCAAGAAGCCGCTGCCGACAAAACGTATCAAAACCAAGAAGCCGTTGCAGGCAAAAATGCATCGAAACCAAGAAGCCGTTGCCGACAAAACGCATCAATACGCTGAAAGCGCTGCATGCAAAACTCCCCAACAACCTGCATCTGTTGCGAGGGGGACGCAGATTTAAAAGAAGGTGCTGGGGAGCCGTCGGTCCTTAGCGACCGTATTTTGGTCGCTTAGTACCGCTACGAGCGACACGCAGCGAGAGCGTGCCTTCGTTAAATCTGTGTATGCCTCACAACATTCACAGCCTAAAGAGGAGTTTTGCCTCCAACGCTCACAGCCTAAAGAGGAGTTTTGCCCCAACGCTCACAGCCTTCGGAAGAGTTTTGCCTCCAACGCCCACCCACCAAATATTTCAAAAAGGAGCCCACAATCATGGAAAAATGGCAAAGATCACTTTATCAACCCAACCTCCCTCTCGGAGCTGACGGCACCAAAGTCACCGCCTCAAAAGCACACATCACCCTGTCAAAAGAAGCCGCCAAAGAAGGCATGGTTCTTCTAAAGAACAATGAAAGCCTTCTCCCATTTCAGGCAGGCACCAAACTCGCCCTGTTTGGAAAAGGCAGTTTTGACTATGTCAAGGGTGGTGGCGGAAGCGGAGATGTAACCGTTGCTTATACGACAAATTTGTATGAGGGATTCAAGAAGCTGCCGGGAAAAGTAGAAGTGTATGAGGCACTCTCTGATTATTACCGTAAAGAGGTAGAAAAACAGTACGAGGCAGGAGCAGAACCAGGAATGACAGTAGAGCCTGCGTTTCCGGAAGAAACTGCAAAAAAAGCGAGAGCGTACACGGACACGGCAGTGATCTGCATCAGCCGTTTTTCCGGGGAAGGCTGGGACAGAAAGAGTTCTTATGATAAGGAGATGGATGAGTCGGTACAGACAGATCCGCTGCTGGAAAAGGCAGAGCGCATTTTTCCGGACGGAGACTTTTACCTGACGAAGGAAGAGAGCGCGATGGTGGAACAGGTGCAGCAGTTGTTCCCGAAGGTGGCAGTCGTTATGAATGTCGGCGGCATGGTCGATACGGACTGGTTTGCAGAAAATGAAAAAATTCAGGCGGTGCTGATGGCATGGCAGGGGGGTATGGAAGGTGGAAGCGCAGCAGCAGAGCTTCTGTGCGGCGTCGGCAGCCCATCCGGAAAACTTTCCGACACATTTGCAAAGAAACTGGAAGACTATCCGTCATCGGAGACATTCCATGAATCGGTAAAATATGTCGATTATAAAGAAGATATCTACGTCGGCTACCGCTATTTTGAGACAATACCGGGGGCTGATAAAGCCGTCAATTATCCGTTTGGCTACGGTCTTTCCTACACGACTTTCGAGCGTGCGTTAGTATCTGCGGAAGAAAAACAGGGTGTGATCCGCGTGCGTGTCAATGTGACCAACACCGGAAAATATCCGGGAAAAGAAGTCATGCAGTTATATGCGCAGGCACCGCAGGGCGTACTTGGAAAGGCAAAGAGAGTCCTTGCAGCATTTGAAAAAACACGACTGTTAGCACAGGGAGAAACGCAGCTTCTGACGTTAGAGGCACCGGTGGCACAGCTTGCATCCTATGATGATCTGGGAAAAATTCAGAAATCTGCCTATGTGCTGGAAAAAGGTAAGTATCAGTTTTATCTTGGCACGTCCGTGCGGGAAACAGAGCAGGTATTTTGTTTTACAATGCCAGAGGATACCGTAACAGAGCAGCTTACCGCAAAACTGGTTCCGACTTCACTTGCGGAGCGCATGCTCTCCGATGGAAGTTTTGAAAAACTGCCGCAGTCCGAACCGAATGATCCGGATTACTCCGCAATCAAACGTGTTCCGAGGGAGGAAAGCGATGGATTTTCACCGGCTGTCCGCGCACTGCCGGGACATCAGATCTGGTCACAGCCGTATAAGAAAGACGCACATATTTTTATGGAAGTTGCAGAAGGAAAGATCACACTGGATGAATTTATGACACAGATGACGGATGAGGAACTTGCGCATATTTTAGGCGGACAGCCGAATACCGGTGTGGCAAATACATTTGGATTTGGAAATATGCCGGAGTATGGAATCCCGAATATTATGACGGCGGACGGACCTGCCGGACTCCGCATTGAGAAAAAATGCGGCGTAGTTACGACGGCGTGGCCGTGTGCGACACTTTTAGCATGTACCTGGAACCCGGATGTGTTATATCAGGTTGGTGCAGCAGGTGCCGCTGAGGTGAAGGAAAATAACATTGCCGTTTGGCTGACGCCTGCGGTCAATATCCACAGAAGTCCGCTTTGCGGAAGAAACTTCGAGTATTATTCCGAAGACCCGTATCTGACCGGGAAAATGGCATCTGCAATGGTAAAGGGAATCCAGTCAAAACATATTGCCGCGACGGTCAAACATTTTGCATGCAACAATAAGGAGACAAACCGTAAGGAAAGCGATTCCAGAGTGTCCGAGCGGGCAGCAAGGGAGATTTATTTAAAGGCGTTTGAGATTATCGTAAAAGAGGCAGATCCGTGGTGCATTATGTCATCTTACAATATCGTAAACGGACACAGAACTTCTGAAAACCGTGAGCTTTTAGAGGACATCTTAAGAGGTGAGTGGAATTATCAGGGAATGGTCACGACCGACTGGTGGACAAGCGGTGAGCATTATAAAGAAGTAAAAGCAGGAAATGACATCAAGATGGCATGTGGATTCCCGGAGAGCCTGCTCCGCGCGAAAGAGGCAGGAGTACTGACAAGAGAAGAGATGGAGATCTGCGCAAAGCGTATTTTAGGATTAATACTGAAAATTGACTGAAATCAGGCGAAAAACAATCATGGACAAAAACAATGACAGGCTGAAAAGATAACAACAGATATATAGTGTGAAAAATAAGATTTTCACACGCAAGATTTGTGCTTACGCACAAACTTGAGATGCAAATGAAAACGTTGTTTTCATTGAAAGACAGCGCAAGAATGGAGATTAAAATGGAGGATTATCATGGGTAACAGTGGAATCGGTGTTCCGCTGCCGGAACTGGCAGCATACTGCAGAGAGGCAGCGGCAGAGGGAGCCGTGCTTTTAAAGAATGAGGGGCATATGCTTCCGGTCAAAAAGGATGAGACAGTTTCTATTTTCGGGAGAAGTCAGATCGAATATTACCGGAGTGGAACCGGTTCAGGCGGGGCGGTCAATGTGCCGTATGTCAAAAATATTTTAGACGGAATCAAAGAAAACAATGTTTTCCCTGTAAATGAGGAACTGGTAGAAACCTATAAAGAATGGTTAAAGGAGCATCCGTTTGACAATGGAGGCGGTGGATGGGCGGCAGAGCCGTGGCATCAGGAAGAGATGGAGATCACGGAAGAGATCGCATGCCGCGCAGCAGAAAAATCTAAGAAAGCTGTTTTTCTGATCGGTAGAACTGCCGGCGAGGATAAAGATTACGAGGACACGGAAGGCAGTTATCTTCTGACAGAACGGGAAAAAGAAAATCTTCGTGTTGTAACAAAATATTTTAACGAAGTGGCAGTGCTTTTAAATGTGTCTAACATCATTGATATGAGCTGGACGAAAGATGCAGCATATCAGGATCACATCAAAGCGATTCTTTACATCTGGCAGGGTGGTATGGAAGGCGCGAACGCCGTTGCAGATCTGTTATCGGGCAGAGTGACACCATCCGGAAAACTGACGGATACGATCGCGGAGAAACTTTCTGATTACCCGGCAGCAGACCATTTTGGAAGTAAGACAGAAAATATTTATGCGGAAGATATCTATGTCGGCTACCGTTATTTTGAGACATTCGCACCGGAAAAAGTAATGTATGAGTTTGGTTTCGGTTTATCTTATACGGAATTTTCCATGGAGACGGTAAAAGCGGAGAGTACAGGAAATGGAAAAGATGCAAAGATCGCACTCAGTATCCGTGTGAAAAATATCGGGGAAGCAGCCGGAAAAGAGGCTGCACAGGTTTATGTGTCCGCCCCACAGGGACAGCTTGGAAAACCGGCAAAGGTATTGTGCGGATTTGCAAAGACAAAACTGCTTGCTCCGGGCGAGGAGGAAGTACTTGAACTTACCATTCCGGTAAGCCGGTTTGCTTCCTATGACGACAGCGGTGTGACTGGTCATAAGTCCTGCTATGTCTTAGAGGAAGGTCTGTATAAGATCTATGTTGGAAACAGCGTCAGATGCACAGAAAAAGCCAATGTGGACGGAAAAGGCGGTTATGGGGTTTCTTCCTGTATCGTCACAGAGGAGTTGGAGGAGGCGCTTGCGCCGACAAAAGAATTTTTGCGTCTTAAGACAGGCAGACAAAAGGAGGACGGGGTGTTTGCCCGTGCATATGAAAAAGCACCACAGCAGATGGTTGATCTGGCAGAGCGGATCAAAAGCCGTCTGCCAAAAGAACTGCCACAGACCGGAAATAAAGGAATTACCTTACAGGCGGTTGCAGAGAATGTCAAAAATGGCAGCAGTGTGGAAGAAGAATTGGACGCATTTGTAGCACAGTTTACCAACGAGGAGTTAGCCGTGATCGTCCGTGGCGAGGGAATGAGCAGCCCGAAGGTAACACCGGGTACAGCATCCGCATTTGGCGGTGTCAGCGACAGCCTGCATGGTTATGGCATCCCGATTGCCTGCGCATCCGATGGCCCGTCCGGCATCCGTATGGAGAGCGGATTAAAGGCAACACAGCTCCCGATCGGAACACTCCTTGCATGTTCCTTTAATATTCCAATGATGGAAGAATTATATCAGATGGAAGGCAGGGAATTAGTTGGAAACGAGATCGACACCCTGCTTGGACCGGGAATCAATATCCACCGCTATCCATTAAATGGACGTAACTTTGAGTATTTCAGTGAAGATCCGCTTGTGACAGGACAGTTTGCGGCGGCAATGACAAGGGGAATCCGAAGTGCCGGTTCTTCTGCGACCGTGAAACATTTTGCAGCGAATAATCAGGAGACGGAAAGACATAATGTAAACTCCGTTGTATCTGAGCGGGCACTCCGTGAAATCTATCTGAAAGGCTTTGAGATTGCCGTGAAAGAGGGAAATGCAAATTCGATCATGACCTCTTACAACCCGGTCAACGGACACTGGACGGCATCCAATTATGACTTAAATACGACGATCCTGCGTGGCGAGTGGGGATATCAGGGAATTGTTATGACAGACTGGTGGGCAAAGATGAATGACGTTGTAAACGGCGGGGAGGCAGACCGCAGATACACCTCATTCATGGTTCGTGCACAGAATGACTTATACATGGTAGTCAACAATAATGGTGCTGCCATCAACGCAGCGGGCGATGATACCGTAGAAGCGCTGGAGGCGGGAAAACTCACTGTTGGAGAGTTACAGCGCTGTGCGAAAAACATCTGCCGTTTCCTGCTTGGAACACCTGTGATGAAACGTCCGTTAAAAGATTTTGATCCACTGCTTACAGTTACTGCAAAAGAAGCAGTAAATACAGACGGAAAGCAGGTCTGTGTACTGCAGAGCGGAAACCGGATCGAGGCAGGAAAGTTTGAAAACACAGTCCTTTATGTGGAAAAAGAAAGCATTTTAAACGTTAATGCACATTTCTGTTTCCCGGTGGAAGGATTAGCACAGGGAGCTGCCAATCTGTATCTGAATGGAGAACTGATGGCAACCGTCCAGACAGGTGGAACCGGAGAGCGTTTCCTGACACAGCGGATGTGCCGTGTGAAATTTATGCCGGGGTATTATGAACTGAAAGCAGAGTATGTGACACCGGAACTGAAGTTGGACTGGATTGAGTTAGAGTAAAATTTATTATCTGAATTTATAAAGTAAAAGTATACAATTTTATTCTCATAAAACAACTTAAAAAAGCAAAAATTAAGTAAAAACTCTGAAAATTTACAAACTAATATAAGCTTAATTGACAATGTTTTTTAAAGTAACATATAATTAAAAGACAAAGTGCATAAAGCTAATAAATGTATTGGAGGTAAGTTTATGAGAAAACGTTTTATGGGAAAACGACTTGCAGCCGCTCTTTTAGCGGCTGCAGTTGCGTTTTCAAGCGGCAATTTTGCAGGGGGATACGAGTATGTCTATGCGGCAGAAGCGAGTGTGTTTTATACCGGGACAAACACAGTAACAAAAGACAAACTGGATCTTGCAACAGAGGATTGGGATAATCCGCCAATGATCACTTATGATGAAAGTATTGCAGATTGTGTGACAACGAAAGATTTCACAATGAAGGCAGATATTACACTGGATGATGAGGCGTACGCATCATTGGGTACCGGGGAAAGTTACTTAAAGGTTCAGGGTATCGTGAAGCTGGGAAGTGAGTGGACATGGACAGACAGTCAGGATATCCCGTATTTACAGCAGAGCAGTTTTTCAGAAGATACACATAAAACAACGATTACGATCAAGTTTGAGGATAAGGATGCAGATGATTTAAAAGGTGTATATTTCCGACTGATTGGTCAGGGCTTTTCAGGAACATGTACATTTTCCAATGTTACATTAAGCGGTGTGGCAGAAGCGCAGCCGGAACTGCCTGCAAAAGATCCGAGTGTGATCGATGATTTTGAATCTGCAGAGACAGGAAGCAGTGCAGGCTGGGAGCAGGAAGGCGGCTGGCAGTACGACAATGCGGTAGGAATCAGTGTAGCTGAATTTCAGGGAAGCAAAATGTTAAAGGCAGATCTCGATTATACCGGTTGTGAAGGTTTTACATGGAGTGAGGCAAAGATTAAAAAGTCGTTTGCAGAAGGACTCGATGTATCGGCTTATAATGTTTTAAGCTATGAAATGATCTATCCGGAAGCTTTTGACGGTTCTTTTAAGGCAAAGATTTTTGCAAAAAACGGAGCAGATGATGTGGAGATCATCAACAAAGAAGCAAAGATCGAAACGTCAGATCTCGGTGACGGATATAAGAAAGCAGTGGTCACTGTCAAATTCTCACCAAACACTGCAAAGATCACGGATCTGATGATTGGAACAGTTGGTGTGAGCACTGCCTTTTTGGGAAGCGTATATCTGGATAACCTGACTTTATCCCAGTATAATGCAGCGGGCGATTATACGGAGATCACAGAGACGGCAGGAGAGGCTGTGCTTGCAGATATGTCCAGTATGCCGGAAGAAGTAACACTTTCGGATGTGAATGCATCAGGTTCAGCAAAAGCGTTATATGCATATTTAAAAGGACTGGATGCTGCTGACCAGGTATTATTCGGACATCAGAATGACACAAGCAAGCATGTTTCAACCAGAGACGGTGTCTATTCGGATACAAAGGACGTGACCGGAAGTATTAGTGGTCTGGTCGGAATCGATTCGCTGGCACTGACAGGCGTGGAACTTGGAATTGATAACGTAGATGATGCAGTTCAGAAATCTATCGAGATCAGCAAGGCAGCAGCTGCAGAGGGTGCGATCATTACATTATCCACCCATATGCCGAATATGAGCAATGAAAAAATCATTGCAACACCGGATGCGGCGAGAAAATATGATTTTTCACAGTGTGATTTTTCGGAGGCAAAAGACCTGAGCAATAACTGCTCCGCAGAAGTACTTCCGGGTGGAAAATACAATGCGCAGTTTACAACCTATCTTGATATCATTGCAGATTACGCAAACGGACTTGGCGATATCCCTGTTTTATTCCGTCCATTCCATGAAAATACAGGCGGATGGTTCTGGTGGGGTGCTGCGACAACCGATAAAGAGACATACCGTGCGCTGTTCCAGTACACACAGGATTATCTGGCATCAAAGGGAGTACACAACTTTATTTATGTATATTCCCCAAATGGTCCGTTAACTTCAGAGGAAGAGTATATGGACCGCTATCCGGGCGATGACTGTGTGGATATCGTTGCATTTGATTACTATGATGATTACAATACTTATCCGGCAGAATATTCCGGCGAGTTTGTGGACAATTTAAAGAAAACCTGTCAGGTGGTAAAGAATATTGCAGACGCAAAAGGAAAAGTAGCTGCAATTTCCGAAACCGGTGTAAGGGTGATGAAGGCCGATGGATCGGATAATGAAGGAATTTTAGTAAAAGGAAATCCGATCGCAGGACACAACTGGTACAAACAGGTTAATCAGGTGGCAGTTGACACCGGAATGCCGTACTTCTTACTGTGGGCAAATTTTGGAGACACCAACTTTTATGTCCCATATAAATATGATGATACCCATGGACAGGAACTGATCAACGAGTTTATTGAATTCTACAATGAAAAATCTTCTGTTTTTGCGAATGGAACAAACTTTTACGGAAATGCAGACCAGAAAGAAGTAAGAAATGTAAATCAGGGAAATGCAGCAGGTTATTTTGCCAATGTTTTCTCTAAGATGGCAATCACAAGTGCATTTACTTTAAAAGCAAATGTGAGAAATGCACAGAGTGTAAGTTTTGTGCTGACAAACCCGGATACAAATACAGAAAAAACGATCACGGCAGAGAAAACGGAAGAATCCGGTGCTTACGAAGGTGTGCTGTCTGCGGATATTCTGAGTGCACTTGGAACAACGGATACCGGTAAGATCAGCCTTGTGGCAGATGGCAAAACACTTGTGACTGTTTCCTATATCAGTTTTGGAAAAGAAAAGGAAACACTTGCAAAGAATGTCATTGAAAATTTTGAATTATACTATGATGACAATGACTACCTGAATGGAACTTTTACAGAAAATTCAGCAGCAAACTGCAGTTCTTCCTTTGTATTAGATAAGGATCATAAAGCAGAAGGTGTTTACGGAGGTGCATTTACTTATCAGCTTAAGACGAGCGGACCGGAAGTATGGACCGGGCGTATGAAAGGTTTAAGCACAAACGATTACAGCGAATACAATGCGGTCAGCATGTGGGTAAAACCGGATGGAAAAGGACAGAAACTGGTAGTTCAGCTTGTTTCCGGCGGAGAGGATTTCGAAGTATTTCTGACTGACTTTGTAAAGACGACAGAGGCAAAATATGTTACGATCCCATTTAACAAATTAAAGGGTAAACAGAATGGAACTTTTGATCCAAAGAATGTTACGAAGTTTGCAATCTGGTGTAACAGCATTTCAGAAGACGGAAATGGGGTTGATATCCAGTCGAAAATTGTTTTTGATGATATCCGCTTTGTAAATGTGGATGAATCAAAGTTAAATATGACAGAAGGTGGATATGTACTGACAGATCAGTCACTCGTGTCCGGAGGACAGAAACTGGGAGATACGGAGAAACCGGGAGATACAGAGAAACCGGGAGATACAGAGAAACCGGGAAATACAGAGAAACCGGGAGATACAGAGAAACCGGGAGATACAGAGAAACCGGGTAATACAGATAAAACGACAGTTGCAAAGGTTTCCGGCTTCAAACAGTCCAGGGCAACGGAGACTTCCATCCGCTTAACATGGAAAAAAGTAAAGAAAGCAGATGGTTATCAGGTATACCGTTATAACAAATCAACGAAAAAATATCAGAAGGTTGCAACGGTAAAAACTAATACCTATACGGATAAAAAGCTCAAAACAGCAACGGTTTATCAGTATAAAGTGCGTGCATACAGGAAAAGCGGTAAAAAGACGGTAACCGGAAAGTACTCCAATGTGATTAAGGCTGCGACCAGTCCGCGGAAGGTGACTGCGGTTAAGGCAAAACGTGTGAAGTCCAAGGTAAAATTAACCTGGAAGAAGGTAAAAGGTGCAGATGGATACGAGATCTACCGTGCAACATCCAAAAAAGGAAAATATCAAAAGATAAAGAAGCTGAAAAAGGGCACTATTGTTTCTTACACAGACGGCAAAGCGAAGAAAGGAAAAACATATTACTATAAAGTAAGAGCCGTAAAAAATGCCGGAAAAACATCGGTGAAAGGAACTGCTTCAAATGCAGTGCGCTGTGGAAAATAAAAAGATTTATCATAATAATGATTATCTGGAGCGTAGATAAGGCTGACAGCAAAAAATCCGTGCGGATCAAAACTGATCCTGCACGGATTTTTTACTTATTCATGACAATAGGTTTCCTGTGAGGCGGTCTATTGTTTAGTTCAACATATTTAAGAACTGTGTGATCCTTGGAATGTTACTCTGCTCTAGTTCGGTGTAAGTTCCCTCTTTTAAGATTTTTCCCTCATCGAAGAAAACAACTTTATCTGCCACTTCTCTTGCGAAAGACATCTTGTGTGTAATGATCACGATGGTCTGTTTCTCGTCAACCAGTCTGCGGATGATATTTAAAACTTCCACTTCAAGTTCCGGGTCTAAGGCGCTGGTAGGCTCATCAAAAAGAAGTAGTTCCGGTTTCATGGCGAGTGCCCTTGCGATGGCGATTCTCTGCTGCTGGCCGCCGGAGAGCTGTCCCGGATAAGCGTCGCGCTTATCGGATAAACCGACTTTCTCTAAAAGAGATAACGCTTCTTTTTCGCATTCACTTCGGTCTTTCTTTAAGACGGTGATAGGACCTTCCATAATATTTTCCAGCACCGTTTTGTGAGGAAAAAGCTGAAAGTTCTGGAATACCATACCGGTTTTCATGCGGATATTCCGGATCTCGTTGCCGCTGTACTTTACTTTCTGTCCCTCTTGAAAGGACATGGAAGAACCGTTTAAAGTAACGGTTCCGCTATCCGGGATCTCAAGCAGATTAATACAGCGCAGCAATGTTGTCTTGCCGGAACCGGATGGCCCGATCAGGACGGTGGTTTTATTTTTCGGAATCTCTAAGGAGACACCTTTTAAGACCTGATTATTGTCAAATGATTTATAAATGTTATCTAAAGAATACATATGATACCTCTACTTTCCGACACGCAGTTTTTTCTCAATCCATTTCTGCAGTCCGGTCAACAGCGTACAGAAAAGAAGGTAAATGAGTGCAACTTCGATATAGATCCAAAGGTATTCGAGTGAGCTTGCTGCGGCTTCCTGTGCTTTACGGAACATCTCACCGATCATGATCGTAGATGCAAGGGAAGTATCCTTGACAAGACCGATAAAGGTGTTAAAAAGCGGTGGTATGGATACGGTAGCAGCCTGCGGAATGATGATACGGCGGAATGTCTGCTGATAACTCATTCCGAGGGAATAGCCTGCCTCCCACTGACCTTTATTGATGGAAAGGATTGCCGCGCGGATCGTCTCTGCGGAGTAGGCACCTACATTTAAGGAGAGTGCCGAGATACAGGCAACCCACTTGTTGATGCCAAGGGGATTACAGATACCCCAGTACATGATAAATAACTGTACCAGCAGAGGGGTTCCGCGGAATACCCAGATATAGATTCCGGCGATCTGTTTTAATACCGGTATTTTGTTGATAATGAAAAGCGCACACAGCACGGCAATGATGACGCCGATCGCAAAGGATACGAGCGTCAGGGGAATCGTGTAAAGCAGGCCCTGTCTTAGCATTGGCCAGAATGCATTTTTCATCAGTTCCGCTTGTCTTGCTGTAATAATACCCGCTGTCAGGTATGCATATGATCCCATGATTTTTCTCCTGTAACAAAATTATGGCTGTGATACGTCCATGCCAAAATATTTTTCGGAAATTTCTTTGACGGTTCCGTCCGCTAATAATTCATCAATGGCAGAATTGAGTTTTTCAATCAGCTTGTCATTGCCTTTTTTCACCATAATGGCACTGGAATTGACATTATCAGATTCAGCAACGATCTTGGTGGAGTCCTCGCCGCCTTTCTGCTGTTTCCAGTATGCGTAAGTTAATTCGTCGTTGATCGCACAATCGGCTTCCCCACTTAATACACATTCCATGGCAAGTGCAAATTTATCCTGTCCGACGATCTCTGCGCCGTAGCTTCTTGCAATATCGCTGAAGTTTGAGGTAAGACCTTCTGCAGCTTTTTTACCATTGATGTCTTCGAAGGAATTGATATCAGTATTGTCAGCAGCTACGATCAGCACTGGTTTGGAATAAATGTAAGGGGTGGAAAAATCGAATTTTTCTTTTCTCTCATCTGTGATCGTAACCTGGTTCATGACAACGTCAAAGTTGCCGGCATCAAGTGCAGCAGTGATGGAATCCCACTCTGTCTCAACAAACTGGACATCATAGCCCATCTTTTCACCGATTGCATTTGCCATATCAACCTCAAAACCGGTTAAAGTACCATTTTCATCGTGGTAGGTGTATGGAGCATAAGTTCCCTCCATGCCGACAGTTAATACAGGTTTTTCAGCAGAATCAGCAGAACCTGTGGATTCTGTTGAAGTTTCAGCTGTGTTCTGTGCATTGTCAGCTGTATTATTTGCAGAATTACCTGCTGTATTGCTGTTAGAACCGCATGCTGCCATTCCTGTTGCTAAAACGGCTGTCAGTAAAATTGAAATCACTTTTTTCTTCATAAAACTTGTCCCTTTCCTTTTTTCATAATCTCCATCTTGTTTTCTTAATTCATACTATTCTGATATGATTTAGAAAAGATTATACTTTTATCAGATAATGATGTCAAGTGATTTGCAAAGAAAACATTTTGTTTGTAAAAAAATACGGTAACAACCTTGCTATACAGGAGAAATGAAGTTATTCCTGTATCGGAGAAAGAAAGTTTTTCAGTTCTTCAATCGGGATTGGTTTTGAAAATTTGAATCCCTGCAGATAGTCCGCGTGACTGTTCACACAGATGGTCTCCTGCTCATCGGTTTCCACACCCTCATAGAGTACTTTGTACCCGAGTTTTTTAAAAGCAGTGGAAAAGTAGTTCAGGATAAACTGGGAATTTTCATCCTTATTTGCCATCAGAAGAAGGCTGCGGTCAAATTTTACAACATCCAGTTTTAAGCTAAGAATCCGGTCAAAATTAGAATATCCGGTTCCAAAATCGTCGAGGTAAGTACATACACCGAGGGATTTAAACTGCATTACACGGTCAAGAACGAGTTCGTATTCGGTATCGTTGCGGCTCTCGGTCAGTTCCACTGCGATGGTATGAAAATCAACACCGTTTCTTTCTACGATCTGCCGGAACTCTTCCATAAAATTTTTGCTGGAGAGCTCTGAAATGGAAAAATTTACGGAAACACGGGAGAGCTGGTAACCTTCATCCTGAAATTCCCGGATCGCACGGCAGGTCTTATTTAAAATGATCATGCTTAATTTGTGGATATAGCCATTCTTTTCAGCGAGCGGAATAAACCGGTTTGGATATACCATGCCGGTGTCCTTCAGGTTCAGACGCATCAGTGCTTCTGCGGTGTCATAATTGCCGGCATTTACGTTGCGGATCGGCTGGCAGTATACAAGAACTCTTTTGTCATCAAGGAAACCGTTTTCTGCAATATCTTTTAACTGCGCCAAGAGATATTTCATATCATGAAAACTTTTATAATCGGCGGTGTCGCAGGAGCGGAAATTATTTAGTTCCATCGGTTCTGCAAAGAAGTTAAAAAGTTCGTAAAACTGCTCTAAGTTTTCACAGAAATCCAGATGATTGAACATAACGATCTTATAAGGCAGTTTATAAGTTTCAAAATGGCGTTTAAAGTCATTCTGGATCATATCCTGTGCGATTTTATCTGCATTCCGGATGTCACTGACATCAATTGCAAGAACAAAAAAATCTGTAGATGGGTGGAAGAGGAGTCCGTTTTTAAAGTAGCCGTTCCAGAAGTTGAAAAAAAGTTTGCCAAGCTCATCCGGCATCACATATTCGGAATCAGTGTCGAAACGGAGACACATATAATAAGTAGAAATTTGAATTGACGCCTGCTGGTTTAAATATTCGTTTAGGGAATCAGCATTCAGGGCCCCTGTCTTGATACTGTAAGAACTTCCATGTACCATATAAAGGATTACCATGATCGGCAGGAGAAAGGTGATGGCAAGGAAGGTATTGCTGCCAAAATGGTTTTCTGCACAGACGAGAAAAACACAGATGAACTGTACGATCACGAGCATATGGAATAAACTTGTTGGAATGCGTTTATGATAGTAAAGTAACAGGAAAAAAATAAACGCCATATAAATCCCGTAAGCAATCGTAAACGGTTTTAAATAAAGGTTATCATGCCATGCACCTGAGCTGTCGCGGTAGAAACTGTAACCCAATACAGGTGACAGTGCATCCACAATGGCAAAAATGATATATAAGGAATATAGGAAAATATTCATGATATGTCCTGTTTTTCCCGGAATACCAATCAAAATCTTTAAATAAGCCGCATACAGACAAAAAATGAGCAGCAGGCTTGAATGATTATTGTACGCAGAATACATAAAGTGGTATCACTGTCGAAATACAGTACAGTATAGTAAAAGCAGGAATTGCTGAAGGCTGCAATCAGCAAAAGCGCGATGCAGGTGCGAAAAAGCAGAAAAAGTCTGCTGCGGCGGATAAATGTCTCCCGGAGAAGCAGTAAAAGTAATATACATAAGATCACGAGAATCATATCTACAGCGGGAGTGTACCCGTTGATCAAAAAAGCGTTGGATAATATTTTTGGTTGCAGATTCATAATTTCATTCCCCTGTAATCAGATTAAAAGTAATTTAGTCGAACAAAAATTATACCATAATATGGGAAAAATGTCACAAAAATGCATGCTCAGATTGACGTTAAGACAGCAAAGTTATAAAATAAAAAGCGCAACCGATTGCACTATATTGGAGAGAAAGAATGTTGCTGAAGCAGTCAGCCGCAGGTACCTTAAGAATATAGAGAAATCGTGGAAAAAAGAGCAAATTAATGGAGGGGAGTGTGAAAAAATTTTTTCACACACAGAAAAGGTGAACATTATGAAAAAACAGGTTTACAGAAAACTACTGGCGGCATGTGTCAGCGTAAGTCTTGGAACTGTTCTTCTGGCAGGATGTGGGGATTCTGCCGGAACGACAGGGACAAAGACAGAAGACGTTTCTTTAACAACAGAAGCACAGAATGAAGCCCGGACAGCGGATGTATCAGAGGCACAGCAGGAATCAGAAACACAGACAGAAGTACAGGAGAACAATACATCGGAAGATGTGGTTGAGCCGGTGGGAGAAGTTACAACATTCACGCTGCCGGACGGACCGGAGGAGTCTGATATTTTTGTGCAACCGGTTGCGGATATTTCAGATGACTTTATCCGAGGCATGGATGCATCAGCAGTTCTTTCTGTGGAAAACAGCGGGGCTGTGTATTATGGCTACGATGGAAAAGAGCAGGATGTGTTTGAGACACTTGCACAGTCCGGAGTCAATTATATCCGCCTGCGTGTATGGAATGATCCGTATGACGAGAACGGCAATGGCTATGGCGGCGGAAACAATGATCTGACGACTGCCATGAAACTTGGTGTGCGTGCAACCAGATACGGAATGAAGGTCTGCATTGATTTTCACTATTCAGATTTCTGGGCAGATCCGAAAAGACAGCATGCACCGAAGGCATGGAAAGGTATGACAGTCGATGAAAAGAGTGATGCACTCTATGATTATACGACAGAGAGCCTTGGAAAGCTGTTAGATGCCGGTGTGGATGTCGGGATGGTGCAGATCGGAAATGAGATCAATAACGGTATGTCCGGGGAAACAGATGTGGATGCCGTGATGCAGCTTTTAAATTCCGGAAGTAAGGCAGTGAGAGAAGTGGCAGAGTCTTATGGAAAAGACATTAAAGTTGCCGTACATTATACGAACATTGAGGATAATGACCAGATCGATACGATGGCAGCAAATTTAAAAGATGCCGGTGTGGACTATGATATGTTTGGTCTTTCCTTCTATCCGTTCTGGGACGGAACCAATGAAAATATGCAGAACGCAGCAAAACTGATCGAGGATAAGTACGGAAAAGAAGTATATATTGCAGAGACTTCTTACTGTTATACATCTGAGGATGGAGACGGTTTTGGCAACAGCCTGAAAGGAACCGATGACCTGACAGACGGTTACGGTGCAACGGTACAGAGTCAGGCAACAGTGATCCGTGATATCTGTGCAGCCGCAAATGAGGCCGGAGTGGAAGGTGTCTTTTACTGGGAAGGCACATGGATCCCTGTCGGATCAGCCGATGCGGATAATTCCGCTCTGTGGGAGAAATACGGAAGCGGTTGGGCAAGCAGTTATTCGGCTGAGTATGACCCGGATGATGCAGGGTTATACTATGGAGGCTGTTCCTGGGACAATCAGGCAATGTTTGATTTTACCGGACACCCACTGGCTTCTTTGAATGTATTTAAGTATTTAAAATATGGCGCAACAGCGCCGCTTGCAGTTGACTATATCCCGGATGTTTACGTCTCCTGCAATGTAGGCGAAGATCTGGTTCTGCCGGAGAGTATTGATGTTGTATACAATGACCGTTCACAGAATAAAAAACAATCTGTAAGCTGGAATGAGACACAGATGAAGACAATCGATACCACGAAAGCCGGCAGTTATGAGATCGAAGGGGCATTGGAAGAGGGAACCACTGTTACCGCGCATGTGGAAGTGGAAATGGTAAATTATGCGGTCAATCCAGGTTTTGAAGATAAAAACCGTTCAATGTGGAAAGTCTCTTATGAAGGGGAAGCCGATCCGACTGATTATCAGGTAAAAGCGGATGATGCACATTCCGGTGAGACCGCATTTCACTTCTGGTCCGGGGATTCGGATATGGAATTTTCCATTGAGCAGGAAGTGACCGGTCTGGAGAATGGAACGTATCAGTTGTCTGTATTTTCACAGGGCGGTGATATGTCATCGGATGCGTCCATGGAACTGTATGCAGTGACAGCAGATGGCGGGCAGACGGCTCCGTTTATGCTGACCACCTACAATGACTGGCAGAATCCGACGATTAAGGAGATTAAGGTTACGGATGGAACGGTTAAGATCGGGGTACGGTTCCAGTGTAACGTGGGCAGCTGGGGAACAGTGGATGATTTCACGCTGAACAGGATTTCGGACTGATGATTATGAATAAAAAGCATGTTTGTTTCAGGATGAATATTCTGTGGCAGGCGTGCTTTTTATTTAGGAGCGCTTAATATGATACAGTGGTGGCAGCAGATTTTGCCGATTTGGAATGCGAAGCATCAGCAAAATCCGTTACTGGAACGAGGTACGAGTGAACAGTAACACGTTAAAATCAGGTCCGGACAGATTTCTGGCATAATTTCTAGCTATTCCCCTTTATTTGTGATACACTGGAACAAGAGTGTATCGTGAATTTTTACAGAGAGGATAAAAAGCTATGCAGGATTATGATGAGAGTTTTTTTATTGCGAAAGCAAACAAGAGGGCGAGTATCACGTGGTTTGTACTTTTGCTGATAGCGTCCGTGTTTTACGGAATAAAAGTCGGCAGGGGACAGTTAAAGGAAGCGTATTTTGCAGGCTTTTTTGTTGCAGGCTGGCTGTCGTATCTTGGCGGCAGGATCTTACTGAGATTTAAGCATGCTGACAGTCTGCGGTATAAATGGGTGGTAGGACTTGGCTACCTGATATTTTATGCGGTAATTGCGTGGACATCTTTAGATGAAGTTTCTTATGTATTTATTTTACCGTTAGTATGCATTCTGATCCTTTATAAAGATCCGAAGTTTATCCGGACAATGATGGGTATCACGTTATTTGTACTGATTTCGAGTAATCTGTATAAAGGTCTGGCAAAAGGAATGATGGATTTCGTCGCAAGCGAGGAATGTGTCCTGCAGTTTGCTATTGTTATCTGCTGTTATGCCTGTACCAATATGGCGATCGCCCATCTGGTACAATCGGATGGTGCATTGACGGCTTCTATCAAATCTAATCTGGCGCGCGTCGTACAGACTGTGGAGCAGGTCAAAGAGGCGAGCAATGAGATCGTGGACGGTGTAACGGTTGTGAGGGAACTTGCAGATGAGAACCGCACCGGCGCTAATGATGTCATGAATGATATGAAAAATCTTGCGGATAACAATGGAGTGCTCAATGATAAAACACTTTCCTCTGTTGAGATGACCAATGTGATCGATACGCAGGTAAAAAATGTTGCCGGTCTCATGGAGCAGGTGGTACAGCTCATCGGGGCATCGGTGGATCATGCCAATATCAGCGCGGAAGAGCTGGTTGAGGTGGTGGAGATCACCAATAAGATGGCGACACTTTCCAAAGAAGTAGAGCAGGTGCTTGAGGACTTTAAGGCTGAGTTTAAGAATGTAAAAGAAGAGACCAGTACGATTGAAGGTATCACTTCAAAGACAAATTTACTTGCTTTAAATGCATCCATCGAGGCAGCGAGAGCCGGAGAAGCCGGCAAGGGATTTGCGGTAGTTGCCAATGAGATCCGCGAGCTGAGCAGTGGAACACAGGCTTCCTCCAACAGTATTATGGAAGCATTGTCAAGACTCGAAGCAATTTCCGAGAAGATGATGAAGTCCATCTCAGAGACCGTGGAACTGATTCAGGTCAATATTGAAAAAGTATCGAATGTTAACCAGAGTGTGACCAATATTACGAACGATGCGACAAGCCTTGGAGAGAATATAAAGGTTGTAGACAGCGCAGTCAAAGAAGTGGAGACATCCAATCAGACACTGACGGACAATATGCAGCAGGTCGGCGAAGTCATGGAAGTCATGACACAGAGCATCAATGGTGCGGAACTGACGACCAGGACGATGCTGAGCAAATACGAGGCAAGTGCCAAGAGTGCACTGGATATTGAGAGTGTTGTCGGCAAACTTATGGAGGAGCTGGGCGTCGGCGGATTCATGGGGGTACAGGATGTAAAACCTGGCATGAAGATCACGATTGCATTAAATGATGACAGCAGTAAAAAAGAGTATGCAGGCGAAGTTGCGGACTGCAGTGGCAAAGATCTCTTTGTAACCGCAGAAAGTGGAGTGAAAAACTTTGTTGACAAGAAGAATAAATATGAGTTATGTAAACTGCATATTGTAGTTGACAATGTCTTGTATTACTGGGATGACATTGAGATCCATCCGGTCAGACAGGGTGAAAAAGGTCAGTATAAACTGCATATTGAATCCAATCCGAAGGTATATAACCGAAGAAAATATCCTCGTATGCCGATCTCTAATGCATGTACCATCCGCTTAGAGGGAACAGATAAAACATATTCCGGAAAAATGGTAAATATCAGTGCAAACGGTTTTGCATTTTCCGTGCGTGACAATGTTTTTGCAAGCCAGAAAGGCAGAAATGTCCAGCTGGATGTGAAAGATTTTGCAGTGATCGGAAATAAGCCGCTGACCGGCTGCGTGATCCGAAGCTCCAACAATGAGGGGGAATTCATCGTTGGATGCAGAATGCCGGAGGACAGCGAGCCAATTAAAGAATATGTAAGCAGGAATTACAATGGGAATTAGAAAAGAAAAGTAGATAAAGGGGCAATTCAGTTGAAGAGAAAAGCGGCATTATCTATTATAACTGCAGCATTCCTGATCGGTGTGGCAGCATGTGGAAATGGAAATATAAACAGTTCAGGTGCAGCGGCATCGAATGAAAACAGTGCATTACAGCAGTCTGACGCTGCGGAAAACAGTACCCGGAAAACATCAGCTACAGAGGAAAATGCAGATACGGAAGATGCATCCACAGAGAATAATGCAGACAGTAATACAGACACAGAGGAGAGTGCCCAAAACGGCACAGGAACAGAAAACACCGAGGGGCTTACATTTGCGGATCTTGCAGAATATCAGTTCGAGTTTTGCAGTGGCGCGGGTGGATGGGCTACGGATTTTATCATTGATTCCGACGGTCATTTCAGTGGTGAATATCATGATTCCGATATGGGAGTTACCGGGGACGGCTATGAAAACGGAACCGTGTATATAAGCGTGTTCGATGGACATTTTAAAGATCTGACACCGGTGAATGACCATTGTTACCGGATGACACTTGCTGATATTTCCTATCAGGAAAATGAATTTGGCAGGGAAGAGATCAAAGATGGAACAAAGTATGTTTATTCAGATGCATATGGACTGACTGGTACAGATACTTTTCTGGTCTATATGGAGGGAACACCGGTCAGCGAAATTTCGGAAGAGGCATATTCCTGGCTTTCCATGGCAAACAAAAGTGATACAGAGCTTACGATGGTGGCACTTGTAAATGAGGGACAGGAAGAGGGAATCTATTCTTATAAGAAACTGTCCCCATTAGAGGATGCACAGACAACTTTTGAGAGTTATACGTCAAGTTATGAATACTGGACGGATGAGATCGATAAAGCGGAGTCACAGAGTGAGATAAACGATGATTCCCAAAAAAGATATGAGGTCATGGATGAGTGTCTGAATTATATCTGGAATCTCATAAAGAATGATACGGATGAGAACGCGTATCAGAAAATACTTGAAGAACAGCGGACCTGGATCGCAGATAAAGAAGCAAAAGCAAAGGCTGCTTCGGATGAGTATGGGGATGGAAGTGCTGGAACAGCAGCTTATTATGATAAGTCAGCAGAACTTACCATGACACGCTGTGAGGAATTGATCGAATATCTCAAGTAATGAAAGATAAGAGAAAAACAGAAGTAAGAGGCGAAAATCATGACGGCAGAAGATATCAAAGCATATTGTCTCAGTAAGCATAAGGCATGTGAAGCATACCCGTTTGGGAAAGTGCCGGTCTGCTACAAACTGAATGATAAAATATTTGCGCAGTTATATCCGGATGAGGGAAACTATAAAATTACATTAAAATGCACAGCGGATGCCGCACAGTTTTACCGGATGGTCTACCCGGATAAAATCGTGGAGGGATATCATTGTTCGAAGGTTCAGAAACCTTACTGGAATACGATCTATCTGGATGATTTCCCGGAGAAGGAACTTTATAGAAAGAAGAGAATGAAATCGTGTTAGGAAAACATGAGATACGTACGATCGGATGGAGAGGATAAACGGATCAGAGTGGGTATGGAATATTGTAAATACTTATGATTCAGAAGTTCGGAATATATCAGATAGACTTTCTTTTGAAAAAATGTTATTATGGGTAAATACGAGAGGGATGGTGATGAACAAAGAAATACGGTCGGATAAGAGAATAAAAAATATAATAGGCATCATACAAAGCTGTCTGATATTGATATTAATATTTCTCATTGTTTTTATGATAATACAGATTAACAGGTTACAAGGGACTGCACGTGTAATAAATTATGCGGGTCTGGTACGTGGAGCGACACAGCGTGAGGTAAAATTAGAAATCACAGGAAACCAGAAGGATGAATTGATAAAATATCTGGATAATATTCTGAGTGGCTTAAGATATCAGGAAGGACAATATGATCTGGTAAAGATCCATGACAAAGAATATCAGGATAAGCTGCGGATTCAGAGTGAATATTGGGAAAAATTAAAAACAGAAATTGGGGAAGTGAGAAGTAAAGGCTACCAAAATACAGATATTGTAAATATGAGTGAAATCTATTTTGAGATGGCAGATGAAACGGTATTTGCTGCAGAAAATTATTCAGAAAAGATTGCTATAAAGATCCGCACGATAGAGTTTCTGTCCGCACTTGATATGTTTTGTCTGGTGATTTTGATCATTATGCAGACGCTGACAGCAATGAAAATGGCAATGAATAATAAACTGTTAGAACAGAAGGCATATACGGATGCCCATACCGGATTACCTAATAAAGATGCCTGCGAGCTGCTTCTTAATACCCCAGAGAAAGTGAAAGAGTCTACAGCCTGCATGATGTTTGATCTAAATAATCTGAAGATTGTGAATGATACAATGGGACATTCGGCAGGAGACCGTTTGATCATGGATTTCGCCCAGCTTTTACGCAGTGTGATACCGGAAAAAAATTTTGTTGGAAGATATGGCGGAGATGAGTTTATGGCAGTTATTTATCACACAAGCAAAACAGAAGTTGAGGAACTGTTAAAAAGTTTATACAGAGAGAAAGACAGATTAAATAGTAATGAAAATCAAATACAGATCGACTATGCATGCGGCTGGGCATTCCCGGACGAAGATGGTGCGTATACCATGCAGATGTTATTGGATAAGGCGGATGTTTATATGTACGAAAATAAACAACTGTGCAAGAAACGTAAAATATAGTCATATCATTTTTTTTATAAAAGGGTTTACAAATACACTAAAATATGCGGCCGCTCTCGTTATTAATTGTTTTTAAGGTAACGAGATCGGCCTTTGAGATTGGCTGCTGCAGGAATCATAAGCAAATGAAATGTACAGCGGATACAGCACAGTTTTACCGGATGGTCTACCCGGATAAGATCATGGAAGGATATCATTGTTCGAAGGTTCAGAAACCTTACTGGAATACGATCTATCTGGATGATTTCCCGGAGAAGGAACTTTATA